>ERZ1292642.104-Hain-H14-01um-R1-104-length-49216-cov-27_pt1 | contig 46269 bp, 64 predicted proteins | sample MGYA00564403_ERZ1292642 | MGnify/ENA primary metagenome ERZ1292642 (study PRJEB36523, sample SAMEA6512643) | groundwater metagenome | collected 2019-01-09 | study: AquaDiva: Metagenomics assemblies of 32 groundwater samples
TTGCCGCTTTAGAACGTGCTCTTACACTATATTTACACGGCTCCTTCAAACGTAACAGGAACGGCGGAGCCGTAAGAGTAGAACCAAAAACGAACGAAGTGAAGTAAGAGCCGTTTAAATCGGCAACTCAAGTGAAGCTAAGTCAAAAACAAGTCAGAAGCACGTTGGGGGAGGGGTATGCCTGATTCTGATTACGTCCACGCGGGCCGGAAGGAAATCCTCGAAGACGGCGGGGAGTTAGCGATTCTTGCTAGGAGGTTTGATGCCGCTACGGCGGCGGAGGCCGGGCGACGGTCGGGCGAAGCCCGGCGACGGTCGCGCGACCTGACGCCCGAGGAACGCGCGCAGGACGCCATTTCCGCCGCCCTGGGTCGGCTCACCTCCGAACTTATCAACGCGGCCCTAGGCCGTGGCGATTTCGAAGACCTTAAATTAGACACCCGTGTGACGGCGCTTCTGCGTCTCATAGAGTGGAAACTTGGCCGACCGGCGGCTGCGAAGCCGAAAGAGGAGGCCGTAGTACCTACCGTCCCCGAGGACGGTGACGCACTGTTCAGTTAGTAGCGGAGGGAAGGCTCTGTGCCCGTATTTCGGAAGAAAGCGGAGGAAGACACTGACCCAGAACTTCGCGTGCCCGACACGCACCTTCGACCGCCTAGGCTTACGAAGGAGCTTCTTGACTGGCTCATAGCAGCCTCGGAGGCGGTTCTGAAGGCGACTTCGCTTACTAACCTTGCCGACCGGCGTGCAGTAGTAAAGGAAAAGCGTGCTGTAGAGAACATCAAAGCCGCGCTCAAAACGGCAGATGACCTATATCCCTTGACAGTAGAGCCAGGCCCAGAAGGAGATACTGATGCCACATAAAAGCGGTTACGGGCTTAGAAAGCCCATAGGAAAGCCTAAACCAGCCAGTAAGCGTAAATCGGTTACGATGAAGCCGCCCCTTAAGCGTAAGCCACCGAAGAAGCGTTAGATGCCTATTCGTAAGGTACCAGGGGGGTTTAAGTGGGGAGGCCACGGTAAGGTCTATAAGTCTCGTGCAGGGGCCGCACGCCAAGCGGCTGCTGCGCACGCTGCTGGCTACAAATCCAAGACTAAGAGCAAGAAGAAGGCATAGTGGCCACTCAGACGCGCCGAACTGGACGTACTACGACGACAGGCACTGCTGTGACGCCTCGACCTGACGATACTTCACGTAACAACCGTGAGGCGAAGTGGACCGCGCGCGACAACTGGTCTAACCAGGGGACCGCAGGGCGTACTGCCAGCGGCCACCAGCACGCGAATTCGAGAACCTAACATGTACTCAGACCCTCTTTTCTACGTCTGTGCTGCTGCTGCCGGTCTAGGACTGGCCTATGTTTGTTACCGGGTTCGCGTTTTTCGCGACTTGAAACAGACGAGAGCGCTGGAAAAGCTCTTTGACGACATCCGACGTATGGGAGACGACTGGCATCCTGATGGGAGAAAATAACGTGGCAGTAGGTTGGGAGTGCCCGAAATGCGGCCATGTATATGCGCCGTGGGTATCGGAGTGTAAGCAGCATGGCATGATTGATTACAGCCGCATAACCTCTATACCGTACGTAAAACCATCGGATGGGCCCCCTAACCCGTCCTATATCTACATCCGCTAGGAAGTAAGGTGGCGAAGCTAGAGCTGAACCCTGGCGCTCAAGAGAACTTCGTACGCGGGGATGAGACGTTTTCTGCGTATATCGGGGGTCTTGGAAGCGGGAAGACCTGGGCCGGCATAGCCAGGGGCCTGAAATTCGCCCTACAGCCGCATCCAGAAGGCGTGTACCACGCGCCGCATGGACTTATAGCGGCGGTGAGCTATCCCGCCCTACGAGACACCATCATCCCCAAATTACAGGAAATCATGGCTTGGACGGGTTTAGCCGAGTGGGAACGCGATTACAAGAAATCACAGCGTGAGCTGACGCTTAAGAACAACGCTATCATCCGTCTCCGCTCGTTGGACCGCCCTGATAACATCATCCGTGGCCCCGAGTACACCTGGGCGTTCATCGACGAGGGTCGAAATCTGACCCTGAACGACTGGAAAATCGTAACCGCCCGACTGCGCCAGCCCGGCTACATGCGCGGCGCGTGGGTGGCTTCGACGCCCAATGGCTTCGATTGGATGTACAACGTATTTCACCCTGATGGGGAGCTACATCGTCTGAAAGATGACGGCAATCTGGGAGAATACGCGGACGCCATCTGGTACAACGCCCCGATGCGCGAGAACAAGCATCTAGACGAAACGTACCTGCAGATGATGGAACAGTCCTATAGCGGCAGGTTCTATCGACAGGAGGTTCTAGGTGAATTCGTTGGTATCGTTGAGGGTGGCGTTTTTGACCAGTGGGACCCTGACGCATTCTTGGTACCCCTTGAGTACCGGCCCGAACTGCCCTTGTACTCTTTTTGGGACTTTGGCATCGGTGACCCCGGAGTATGCGTATTCGCTCAGGTGGAGTGGCGGGCAACCGACGCACTTCCTGGGTGGAAGCCAGTAAAGTTGCCCTGGTTGTACATCCTCGGAGCCGTAGAGGCTAAGGAATGGACCTCTAAGGCATGGGCCGAGGCGTACCATAACTACCGCCGGGACCACTTTAGCGGTGCGACGACACAGGGAGACTACGGAGACCCTGCCGGTATGCAGCGTAACCCCTCGAATGGGTCTTCGGTCATCCGTGATTTGAATGCAGCACAGGTGCCGGTAGCAGCCGTGCCTCGCAGACCACAGGATTTTGCTATCCGAATCCTCAATAACATGATGGGCAGCGGGCGAGTATTGGTGTCTAGCACAGGAATAGGGGCGAGACGTGTTTCTGACGCATTTTCCTCTCACAAGTGGAAATTGGACCCGAACGGCGTACGGACCGGGGAGAACCCGGTTCACGACTGGACTTCGCACCTCGTGGACGCAGTACGATACGGAGCATCCGTTCTTTTGCCGTTCAATCCGCGCGACGTAGACGCGGCCGAGGAAAAGCGACCGTATAATGCTAGGGAATATGGGTTTGTTTTCGAGCAGCTTACGAAGAAACCGCAAACCCAGTGGTTAGGGGCCGGAAAGCCCAAACGGCCAACCTTTGTTCCTACGATTGGAGCTGACTAGTGGCGCGTAACGAGACGTTCCGAATCTACAAAGACGAAGAGACGATGCTGAAGGTCTACAACCGTAGGCTTCGCATCACGGACAGTAAATTCGAAAAAGGTTCTCCACTTCGTCGTCGTTTCATATCGCGTTATCGCAATGTAGCCGAACAGGACCAGATTACGGAAGATGGTCACCGCGTAACGGTTACAAGCGGCATCGGCGTTATCGACACCATGTTTGCCTCGATGGTTTCGGTGAACATCGAGTACATCATCCAACAGATAGGAAGAGGAACCCCTCTCCAAGCGTTAGCCGCCGGTCGTGGTCTGAATCAGGCCTGGCATGATACGAAGGGGCAGCAGCGTTCCCGCCGCGCTATCAAAGACTCCTTGCTTGTCGATGTAGGCTGGGTTAAGGTCTATTACGACTATGTAGAGGACCAAGAAGTACGAGACCGGCCGGAAGAGGCCGTGCGAGCGGAGTTACTAGAGCTATTTGGCCCCGAGCGGGTGCTAGCCGGCGACGTAAGTGATGAGGAGGTCCGCGCCGCCGTTGATGAAGGCACCCTCGCGCTTGTTGAGGACGTAGACATCGTTCTCCGAGACAGGGTATGCGTCGATTACGTCCCGTGGGACCGAATCCGCTACGACCCTGGGGCCAAACAAATCGAGGACATCCGATGGGTAGCCCAGTATACGCTTCTTCCTGAGCCAGAGGTTAAGCTGAATCCGCTCTGGCGGGATTACGTGAAGACCCGCTATGGCGAGCGCAAGGGTCCGAAACTACTTGATGACCTAGCTGGTGATGCGCGAGTTAGCACCGGCATGGAGATAGATGCGGAGCTACTGAAGAACTTCGGTGAAGACGAGTACCAGGACGACGCCCGCGTAACTGTGGTCGAGATGTGGGACTTTGAAACCGGCCTGGTAACGGTGTTCCCGAAAGGGAACCAGGAGCTGGTATTGCATCAGCGCACTAATCCGCTGATGTTCAACCTTGACCTGGAAGACCGTAACCCATTCAAGCCCCTTATCATCCGTGACGACCCAGACAACTTTGAGGGCCTGGGCGACATGCGGATTATCTGGCCGGCCCTAGAAGAGCTAGACGAGTACCGGAGTAACGCGGCTACGTACGTAGCTCGCACCATCCCTAAGATTTTCGGTCCTGAGCGAGCACTGACCCAGAGCGGCAAAGACGCCCTGAAATCGCGCGTCTGGGGCGAGTACGTGGGCATGGAAGAGGGCTTCACCAAGGAGCAGATTGGCCAGGTGCAAATCCCTGGTCTACCACAGGAAGTCTTCGGTATCCCCGAGCAAGTGCTGTTCGAGATGAAGGAAGCAACCGGCGCATCAGAGCCGATGCGCGGTGTCTTCCCGACTCGTCGCACGACCGCGACCGAGACCCAAATCGTCACTGGCAAGGGTGAGGAGCGCCAGGGCGAGCGGCGGGGGAGCCTTGAGGACTGGTACCTGTCTATCGCTCGTACCATGCTGCAGCTCATGCAGGTGTTCTATGACCGAGACCGGATGTTGCGCTACACGGATGACCTGGGCCAGGAGTTCGAGTGGACCTGGAACAAGGAAGACATCGCCCTCGATGCCGACCTTGCCATCGCTCTTACGCCGAAGGAGAGCCTGACGCGCGACCAGCGCGTACAGCGCGCCTTGGGTCTGATGAACCTAGCCCTGCCGTTGCCTGAGACCGACCGGGGAGAGCTACTTCGTTTCGTAGCTCGTGAGATGGGCTTCCGAGATGAGGACATCCGGGCCTTCGTGAAGAGCGACCAGGAAGTGAAGATGGAGGAGCAGCAGGCACAGGCAGGAGCCCTTGCGGTGCAGCCACAGCCGTTCGGAAACAGCCCTCCGGGACTACAAATCACGCCTACGGGCTAAACTTTTTCCCGGAATCGGGAATAAACGGAACGCGGTTTAGCGTTCTACACTATACACGGGTGCGACTACCCCTGATAGGGGGACTTACGGTCGTATCGGGGGGGTGGCAGACCCGCCGACAGCTCCTGCCAGAGCTACCCATTATAATTTTACGGGTGTTAGGTCATGGTGACCACGCAGCCTCCAAAGCTGCAGGACAGGGTTCGATTCCTTGAAGACCCGCTAGGGGCCGGCGCGTATCCCGGAGGGGGTGCGCGCTCGTCCCGGACATTGTGGGGTCGTTCAATGGTAGGACAGTGGGCTGTTAACCCTCTGATGGAGGTTCGAATCCTCCCCTCGCAGCGATGCGGTAGGCCTGTGCGCTGACACGCCAGTGAAATGCCGCCTGGAAAAGGCTGTCAGGCCTGCTCTGGAATCCGCATCAATCTGGCATCTTCGACTACTGGTCAGGTCAACGGCCCCTCAAGCCGTCAGGGACGGGTTCGATTCCCGTAGATGTCACTGCGGCAAAACCGGTTAGGCTAATAACCCCGGTAGCGCCGCTCCACTGGGTGTAGGTGAGCTTGGCCACACCGCCTGGTCTGGAGCCAGGAGAGCGCAGGTTCGAATCCTGCCACCCAGACTTGGCAGTACGTACTGTAAACGTGGTTCCTACAGTGCGTTGGCAGACGCCTTGAACTAGCGTCCGAACTGCCAATCATGGTGAGTTTAGTGTCATCGGTCAGCACGCCCGGTTGTGTCCCGGTAAGGACGGGTTCGAATCCCGTATCTCACACTCTGCGGTAGCATAATGGTAGTGTCCCTGCCTTCCAAGCAGCGGGGCGCGGGTTCGACTCCCGTCCGCAGGACTGGCCCTTCGCCAAGCGGCAAAGGCAGTAGGTTTACACCCTACCATGCGGGGGTTCGAATCCCTCAGGGCCAACTATGGACTTCTAGGAGGTCCATATATGGGGGCTTGGGGTTAATGGTAGCCTACCTCGCTTGCACCGAGGTGGCGAGAGTTCGAATCTCTCAGTCTCCACGAAAGGGAGCTGCACGCAACGGGTTTTCAGTGCGCGACTACCGAAAGTGCTGGAAGCCTAGTGAATCTTTCGGGGTTCCCTTGTGGTATCGGATGCAGCCGGTGTGGCAGGCAGATTGTCAATCTGCTGAGGTGGGTTCGACTCCCATCGGTACCGCTTTCCGCGCCTAGCTCAGAGGACAGAGCACCTGGCTTCGAACCAGGGTGGCGGGGGTTCGATTCCCTCGGTGCGGGCTTGGTAGGTCGGCAACTGGCGACGCAGCTTCGGTGCTAACGAAGTGACCGGGTAACCGGCCTCAGGGTTCGAGTCGTCTGCCTACCGCTTTGCGGTGTGAGTCTGAACGGCCACGACGCGGCGTTGCCAACGCCGAGGACCGGGTTCAATCCCCGGACGCCGCACTTTGGAGGGCCGCGCTGAACGGTCGGCAACCGGTCTTGAAAACCGGGCCGTGGGAGACCACGAGGGTTCGATTCCTTGCCCCTCCGCCAGGTTCTCTAGCTCAATGGCAGAGCTGTGGGCTTTTAACCCATGAGGTCAGAGTTCGAGTCTCTGGGGAACCACTTGGGTCTCAGGTGTTAGAGGCATGGGAGGAACAATGCCAGTACGAAATATGGCTTCCTATATGAGGGATTACCGAAAGAAGAATCGAAAGGTATTCCTAAATAAGGAAGCAAGATTACGCGCAGAGTGGCGAGAACTAAAGAATGAACTAAAATCTACGCCATGTGTAGACTGCGGGATTCAATATCCGTCATACATAATGCAGTTCGACCACGTAAGCGGAGAAAAGAAATTCAGTATCGGCACGAAGCGCGCGAGCAAGGCAAAGCTTCTGGAAGAGGCAGCTAAGTGTGAAATTGTATGCGCGAATTGCCACATGGAGCGAACATATGGACGGACCTCTAGCTTAACTGGATAGAGCAACAGGCTCTTAACCTGAGAGGTCAGGGTTCGAAACCCTGGGGGTCCACTTGCCGGAGTGGTGTTAATGGCTTAACATACTCCCTTTGTACGGCAGAGCTGTGGGTTCGATTCCTACCTCCGGCACTCATCCCTCTTAGCTCAACGGAAAGAGTAGTGGTGTTCTAAGCCACGGAAGCGGGTTCGACTCCCGCAGGGGGGACTGCGGCACGATGGCGAAGCGGCTAACGCAGGGAGCTGCAACCTCCCCACCCGCCGGTTCGAATCCGGCTTGTGCCTCTCATTCTCGGTTCGACTAACGGCAAGTCAGCAGGCTCTGAACCTGCAGATGGGAGTTCGAGTCTCTCGCTGAGAACTCATTGCGGCGCGGGCTGTTGGTAGCCCAGCGGGGCTCATAATCCCGTGCCCGGCGGTTCGATTCCGCTCGCCGCGACTATCCGCACCGAGCCAGTCGGTGAAGGCACCGCTCTTATAAGGCGGGAAAACCTGGTTCGATTCCAGGGGTGCGGACTACGGGCTCTAGCTCAGTTAGTTGGAGCAGCCGTCTGATACGCGGAAGGAGCGGGGTGCAATTCCTCGGAGCCCGACCAAGCTCCTCTAGCCCAATGGTAGAGGTACCGGGGTCAAAATCCGGCCAGTCTCGGTTCGAATCCGAGGGGGAGCACTGTAGAGGAGGAGGCTGCCCGGTGGAGCCAGCCCGATAAGGGAAGAGCGCCGTTCGACTCGGCATTCTCTACATGGCCTTCTAGCCCAATTTGGTAGAGGTACCTGCCTTAGAAGCAGGGGGTTCTCGGTTCGAATCCGAGGAGGGCCACGATGTGCCGGCGGGGCACAGACATGGGGTTGCGTCCCTAAAGCCGACTATCAACTCAGGTACGCACTGAGCTTAGGGTTTTCGGCACACCCGCCTTTTGTAGCGGCTGGGCATTGGCGAGCCCAAGTGGCTGTAAACCACCCGTTGATTCTGTGTAGGTTCAACTCCTACTCGCTACACCACGTAACTCTAGCTCACTGGTAGAGCGCGGCGTTGAAGCCGCCGGCGCACCTGGTTCGATTCCAGGGAGTTACACTGCACCAACCGAGGCCCTAAGGAACAGCGCAACCGCGCCGAGACCAAAGGTACAGGAGGTACGAAATGGCCACACCAGAGGCCGAGCTACGCGCTGCGCTTGCAGAGGCAGTGAAGGAGTCAAAGTTCAAGACCGAAGAGGACAAAGACGCCGATTCGTGGGAGAACTTTGACAAAGAGGAGGAAACGCCCGCCCCTGCGGCGAGCGCGGAAGACGCGAGTACAGTGGAATCCACTGACTCGACCGAGACGGACGAGGCCGATAAGGCACAGCCGTTACCGGACGAGTACTGGGGGACATCCCTGGAAGGCATCCCGGATGAAACGAAGGCAGAACTGATTGCCCGTTTCGAACAGCAGGACAGCTATATCCAGCAGCTCCAGGCACGGCTGGCGAAAGAGCCAGTTGTTCCAGACCCAGTTACCCCTCCTGTTGAAACGGAAGAGGTAACCGATGAGGCCCTGCTGCGAGCCCTTGGTTTTGACCCTGAGGATTTCGAAACTCAGTCACTTGCACCTAGAATCCTGCCGCTAGCGCGCACAACGTTAGCGTTGGAAGACAAGGTGGATGCGCTAATTGCCCGTGAGACTACCCGTGAGGTAGAAACCTCATGGAATACGGCGCTGAATGAGCTAGAAACTACTTATGGCAAATTGCCGGGGGACCGTATCCAGGTTCTCAGGTATGCCGTCGAGGAGAAGATTTCTTCTCCGTTCGAGGTATATTTCCGACTCTCAGCACCCGCGAAACACGAGGTTGAAACAGCGGTCGCAGAGGCACGTCGAGCAGCGGCGAAGAAGGCAGAGGGTGGCGGCGTGAAACCCCGCTCTGATGCCGGCTCATCGCCGGTTATCGACCCGAAGACGACCAGTCTGCGTGATGCCACGAAGATTGCGATGCTTGAGGCGGAGAAGGAAACTGGGTTGAGTTTCAAAAACATCTTCGGTCGGAAGCAATTCAAGACCGAAGAAGTGACTGGAGCCTAAGTCCTAACGGGAGACAACCCTTAAATGGCGAGCATTTATGCTGACCAGTTTGATGTACTGGTCACTACGACGCTCGACAAAGTTCGCCCTACCCTGAGTGACCAAATCAGCAACGAGAACATTCTTCTCGCATGGCTGAACATGAAGTCACGCATCACGGTAGATGGTGGAACTGTCATCCGCCGGCCACTTCTGTTCGCGTTCAACGACACGGTTGGTACCTACTCAGGTTACGACCTAATCGACGTTACGCCGCAGGAAGGCCTTGGATGGGTCGAGTACCCTTGGGCGCAGCACGCAGGTTCTGTAACCATCTCTGGTGAAGAGGTGAAGAAGAACAGCGGTTCTGCCCAGCTCATCAATCTACTACAGGCAAAGATGGACCAGCTCAAGATGTCCATTGCCGACGACTTCAATGCCATGCTTTACGGTTCCGGTAACGGGAACGGTGGCAAGGACTTCATCGGCCTTATGGGCATCTGTTCGAACGGCAAGCAGTACGGGTCTGCGGACACCGGCGTTGCCCTTCCGACTGGTGCATCAACTACCGACACTCACCTTGGTGGCATCAACGTTGCCACATACGCTTGGTGGGACGCGAACCTTGTTACGACCGCAGTTGACCTGACAACGTTCGATGGCGTCGATAGCCTGAACAACCTGTACAACACAATCCGAGTTAACCGTGCTAAGGTTGATTTGGAGCTTACTACGCAGTCTAACTACGAGGCATATGAGGCACTAGCCGTGCCGAACATCCGCTTCCAGTCGCTGAAGGCCGCTGACCTCGGTTTCGAGACCATCGCGCACAAGACGGCTGAAGTTGTGTTCGACCCTGACGTTCCCGCGTCCGGTCTATGGCACGATGGCGCTAACACGGTGGCTGGTGGTGGTGCGTGGTTCATGTTGGACAGCGCACGTCTTGAGTTTGTACAGCACGCCGACTCATGGCTAACGCCTACTGAGTTCGTTCGTCCGTACAACCAGGACGCTAAGACGGCCCTTATGCTGTCGATGGGTAACTTGATTACCGACTCTCGTCGTAGTCACGGCCTCATCATTAACACGGTCGTTAGCTAATAGGATGTAGGGCTGGGGAGGTAGAATCTCCCCGGCCCCTACACTCGGGAGGAAAGATGTTAGGACCGAAAAACATGACCGGAAATACTCAGCAAGCACCAGTGTACACCTCTCGTTGGGAGGAGCGCGATGCTCGGCGTCGGGAGAATGCGCGCATGGCGCGTGAGAACTCTGAGCGGCGTGCAGGTCGAATCAAAGACACGCTCGTACAGCGGGTGGACAAAGCTAAGGCTGTGCTAAACACAAAAAACACAGCAGGCGCTATTCAGACCATCCAAACGGTTTCATCGAGAGACTATGACGTGTACTTGCTAGCAGAGATTTACGGTCAGGCCCGTAAGGGCGTACTTCGTGCCTTTGGTACACCACGCGGAAGCGTGGAGAAGCAATACCTCGCAGAGGCGGGTCTACAGGACCCAGAGGCTCCTTCAGAGGAGCAAGAGGAGTAACACATGGCAATCGTAAAGGTTTACAAGGACATGCTCACCGGCACCACACATGCCGGAGCAGGAGCAGTCGCGGGTCAGGCACGTACCCTAATCGGGTTCGGTCGCCCCCGTGGCGGCGTTAGCCCCAGCGGCCGTGGCTCTATGGGCTGCGGGCGCATCTTGAAGGTTGAATTCAAGGGCGATGACGCAGACGTAGATGTCAACAACACGCTGCAGCTCCTTGATTCACGGGGTCGTCAGCTCTTGGCTGCTACGGCATTCGATGGTGGAACAGATGATTCAACCGTCCTGAATACCGAGCAAGAGGCAGTTGTCGGTACTACGGTTACTGCCGCCTCAACAGTCGGTGTTGGGTTCTACCTGACACCCAATGAGACGGACGTGATTGATGAATCTGGTGACTTCCTAGCTAACACAGAAGGAAGCGTTTTAGGAGGGCTGGCATACAGCCCGGTCGAGGTTAGGCTAGCCGCTGGTACAGACGGCGACTGGCATCGAGTGACCCTTTTCGTGGAGGTATAATCATGGCCATCAGAAAGGTCTCTCAGGATATCCTAACCGGTACTTCAACTATTACGGGAACGGCAGCAACAACGGGCGAAGCCCGGTGTCACTTGTCGTTCGGTAAAGAAGGAACACCAGGTCGTGTACTGAAGCTCGAGCTTAAGGGCGACGACGCTGATGTTGACGTTAACAACACCATCCAGCTTTTGGACCGTGATGGGCGTCAGCTTCTAGCGGCACTAGCAACAGATGCTGGTGCGGACGACTCGGCTGTGTTGAATACCGACCAGGAGGTAATCATCGGAAAAACGGTGACGGTTGTTTCAACAGTTGGTGTTGGGTATTACCTGTCTCCGAACGAAGCCGACATCTATGATGAGTCGGGCGATGCACAGGCGAACACCGAAGGTACCGTAGCAGGCGTTGTGGCGGTTTCTCCCGTCACTGCTGTTCTTGCTGCCGGCACTGACGGCGACTGGCACCGCGTAACCCTATGGGTGCAAGTATAAGTAGGGCATAAGCCCTCGAAGAGTTCCCTGAAATAGTGGGACGAGAGGAAACGAAATGGCAATCAAGAAACGATACGTAGACCTGTTGACCGGCACGTCTCACCGTGGCGGAGGCGCAGTGACCGCTGAGGCGCGTGGCCAGATTTCTCTGGGCGCGGCTTACGGTAAGGTTATGGCATTCGAGTTCAAGGGGGACGACGCGGCTGTTGACATCAACAACACGTTGGAGCTGAAAGATGCCGATGGGCGTACGCTGCTTACCGCAGTTGCGCTAGATGGCGGAGACGTTACGTTCGACCAGTATTCTGAGCAGAACTCAGCTATCGGTGCGACGGTTACAGCGGTTTCGACGGTCGGCGCGGCTCTGTTCTTGGGCTCGACTTCAGCACAGTGCTACGAGAGCGACGGCACGGCAGTTGCTGCTGACCAGGGCTATGTGAACGGCGTGTTCGCCAAGAGCCCGGTTGACGTGACCATCGTCGCCGGCACCGACGGCGACTGGCACCGAGTAACCCTTTGGGTGGAGGTGTAGTATGGCTGTAGCGAATGTAGACAAAGAACTTCACAACCCGGAGGTTACTAACGCTAACCTTATCAAAGAACGGACTACGAGCAAACCTAAGAAGTCGCTGAGAGGCGCAGCCGGTGGTTCATACATCGGTCCTGTAATTTCGACGGCCGCTCGTGCTGATTCGCTTGACGGGTCTTCATACGCAACCGCCTCGGATTCGCACGCAGTAGGGATTGCAGGCGGCGGAGTAGAAGACACCACAGGTTACCGTAAGAGCGACCTGTACACGAGAGGAACAGGGACAGACGCCGCTACTCGAACGATTCGTCCGAATCCGGGCAACCAGACAGCACGAGGCATGTACCGCGCTAACGGCGTTTTCGGGGGCTCTATCCCCGGCCTGCCGGCCCAGCGCAGCGGACAGCGTGCAGTAGCGGCAGCCGGCGGAGGCGAGCTAACGGCTGAGGGCGCAGCTCCTGTTTTCATGGACAAGCGCAGCAACATCTACGGTGATGGTGGCGATGCCATCGGGTCCGCAGGTCGAGGAACCCGCGAAGCCAATGGTACGGTACAGGTTGCCGCAGCGGGCGCAGCCCGTGAGGCTAACCAGCGGTTCATCGACCGTCCGGTCATGGTAACCGCCGCTGACCCGTCAGCCGGTGAAATCGAAATCAACGGTGCGGCAGGTGCTATCCATGCTGACCTCAACGCCGCTGACATCACCGCCGGGGCTAATGTTCTTGCCGGCTGTGTCATCTACGTGTTCGAGCGGAATACTGACACCGACGAGGACAAGCCCGACATGGTACGTAAGGGCGACTTCGATAGTGTAACTGAAGGGGCCGTCACAGGACTTACGACGATGACGGCCGCTACTTACTCGGTATACGCCGCGTTCAAGGACCCGAACGGTAACATCGGCCCTTGGAGTGCTCGTACGACAGTAGTTGTAACATAACCGATGCAGGAATAGGGGGCTAGGGCCAAACGGGTCTAGCCCCTCCTGCCGCTAGAGGCGCGCGTAATCAAAGCGTAACTATGGCGCGTCTAGGAGAAGAGATATGGCATTCATTCGTAGGCGGCTCGCCGGACTTACGGCAGCCGCACCACAGGACCTGGGCACAGTAGACCCAGGTACGGATTACAGCGTTCTCAAGGCCATCATCGCCCGTAACTGGGCATCGATTGCCAAGGCCGGCGCTGGTACGGACGTAGCCCAGAGGATTTCGTTGACAGATGCCAACGACATCATCTACTTGGACGCGGCCGACCGTGATTATGCGACGGCAGAAGTCACGCTTTATCCAACGATGGACGACACGGCAACGGGTCTAGGCACGTTGGCGGTTGACGCCACCGGCGCTGCTGCAACGGCTGGAGCCGGTAATGATATCCTCGTTAAGGGTACAGTCAACGTTGATATCATCAACGGCGGTACAGCTACTGACTACTTCGAGATTGACCTAATCTTCGAGGTTTAAGGGGGAAACTGAAAATGGCAATCAAAGAGCGCAGCACAGGAGCCCTTTCAGCCGCGACGACGACAAGTCTCGACTTCGGGGCACCATATGTACACGTATGGAAGGTTAGGTATGTCAGCTCGGCTGACGTAGCAACCGACTTCGCCATCGTAGACGCCGATAGCCGTGAGGTTATCGACATCGAACTAGGTGATTACACAACCGCAGTAAATGAGATGCGAGATTTCGGGGTCTTTAAGAACCCGCTTTCCTTCTCGTCTGCCGCTGCACCTTCTTCAGGAACGTATACGATTACGGTTTGGGGCGAGGTGTAACCCATGGCTATCCGCAAGCAGACATTTGATGTCACTACCAGCTTGCCGATGGCTAACGGACGATTCCAGGGTTCGAAGGAAGAGAACTTGATTCGGTACTCAGACCGCCCAGCAATTCTGCTTGGTTATGAGTTTGACGCAGACGCGCTAACTGGTTTTGAGTCATTCTCTGTCAATGAGCTAGAGATTGATGATATCGTCTTGGCTTCGTCGATTGTAGATGAGGTACCAGGACGAACCATCTTCTACTATGTCAATGAACGGGTGGGGCGAGACACGAGTGAGTCTGGGCCTGTTTTTCGGGTAACGAATTCACCTGCCTCGAACGAGCCTATCGCGTATCCTACGCTCGTAAACACAGATGTCCTCAACGACATCTCAGAGACGGTTAACGTACTAGCTCCGGCAGCAGTAGCTGCTGCTCTCTCCCGTCCAGTTTACTTCAATACGAAAGCACTGGAAGTTGAGGTATTCGGTGGCATGAGTGCAACAGAGACTATCAATATCATCCTTTACTACGAGTCGGCCGGCGACTACCGCTTCTAAGGAGAGAATATGCCACAATCAACATTGAGAAAATCAGGGGGCGGATTCGCGGTTCTAGGGTTTTTCGCAGACGGGAACGTAAACGTCGCGGCTGGTAACCCAGTAACAGTAACTGGCATCACAACTGCGATGAACCTAGAAGCTGTTATCAAGATTGCTACTACGGCGGGCGCTGTTGGTGAAGTGTCTTCTGTTGCTTTAACCGATGCATCCTTGGGCGCAGGAACTATCACGTTCACCGCGACTAGCTTCGGTGCGGCAGACGCAATGATTGTTATTTGGACCGACCCAACCGATGCCTAAAGGGGGCTAATATGGTACATGGAGTAGCACAAGCCCTTGCGGGCCTTGGAGGTAAAAAGGGGTATGGTCACGGAGACGTAACCAACCCTAATCTAGCTTCTACTAAAGATTCAAAGCCAAGCAATTTCGTTCGCGTCGTCGTCATGGATGGTGTGAATGAACTTGGTCGGCATGGCGCATGGACCTATAACATCGACGGTAAGGGCGTTACAAGTACTACAGCGAACTATGACACGCCGGCTGTAGATATCACTGACATGGAGACTGGCGATGAGTTGGTCTTTTTCGGCGTAATCCGGTCCGAGGAGCCTACACACTGGGGACAGCACTCAGCATCCTCGCCAGGGCAACCATACTTGCATTCCCGTGACATCAGCCTGTTCGTGTGTGCAGATGGTGGACTTAACTTCACGTCAGAAACAGACGCCTCTCAGAGCGTTACTCGTCTTCAGACGGTTACTCGTGACGACCGCGATGACTATTCGGACACGCAGTATTTCATCGTTTATCTAGACCTAACGCCGTAAATGGCTGTTTACGAATACGCCTGCCAACACGGCAAGACAGAGCGGCATGCACCGATGGCAGAGGGGCCTCCTCGTGATACGCCCTTCTGCCGGAAGTGCTACGCTCCGATGCACCGTGTCTATTCTCTGGCTCTCGGCAACCGAAGGCAATTGAAGGTCGAACGAGAGCGGGGCGGAGCATCGGCAGTACGTGATATGTTCTTGCCTACGGCTAAAGACATGGCCGGCCCTGGGGACCCAGACGGAACCAAGGGGATTCAGGAATGGGCGGATGAACACCAGCCTAAGATGGGTAATAAACGACCCATGTATCCAGACATCCCGAGGAGGAGCTGGTAGATGCGCGTATTTATCCAAGACAAGCAAGGCAAAATGCTTGCTACGATGATAGATGGTGTCGTGTACCAAAATGCTAAAGGTGACGACGCCCTAATAGCTCTTGCGCTATTCAAGATGGCCTGGGGACTTATGGAACGAGTCCCGATGGCAGCTATCGACGGCACTCCTGGCATCCTTGACGCCTCAGTTGAAGGAGGGACTCCATAGATGCCGCGCAAGAACACTATCCGGCTTCGTCGAGGAACAGCAGCAGAATGGGCGGCTGTCAATCCAATCCTTGATGAGGGGGAGTTAGGTCTTGAAACTGACACCGGGAACTTACGGGTTGGGACAGGGACCGCTACTTTCAACCAACTTTCGCTCATTAGTGGTGATAGCCTCTTATTCGAAGAAGCGGGACAGTTACGTTATCTGCAAGGCAGTACAGCGATGGTCATCGTAGATGTGTTGTAGGAGGCAATAAATGGCAAAATCAGTACATGATACTGTTCTTGACGGCGCGCTCGACATCATCGACAACGCGACGAACATGACTGTGTGCAACGCGCAGCCGACGACGAAGACCGAGGCCGACACGACGTTCAAACTTGCAGATGTCGTTATGGCTCCCGGCGATTTTACGGACGCAAATGGTGACACGTCCGGGCGCAAAGTGACCGTTGCTGCGAAGTCTGCCGTCCCTGTTGACACGACCGGGACCGCGACTCATGTCGCCTTAACCGACGCGACAAACCTGCTGTACGTCACAACCTGCACGTCGCAGGCGTTGACGGCAGGCAACACGGTCAACTTCCCCGCTTGGGACATCGAAATCGCCGACCCGACGTAAGAAATCTCCGTAATCATGACCTCTGTCGCGTTCACGTGCCCGATTGACGGGGAACCCTTGGCGACCCGGAGCGCCGTTCCACTCGGTGACAATGTGGGCAGGGACTCAGCGGAGGGCGGTCACATCCACCTGGCGGTCGATACGACGTTCACTTGTTCGCTCGGTCATCAGTGGCTGTGTCGCGACTCATTGACACTAGAGCGTAGGAGATAACATGCCTCTCTGGACTCCAACTAATTCATTCCCCGGCACGGTCGACACGGCCGTCAGGGGCGGTGTCAACATTACGTCGTCGGCCTCCATCGACACTAAGGGTGCCTGGACGTCGATAGTCACGGCGACCGCCAAGGATTCGTACGGATTCTTCACCTCTGTCGGCGGGCTTCACCAAGCAGCCACCGTTACCAACGGCCTGCTGGATGTCGGCATCGGTCCGACAGACCCACCCGAAATCATCGTCCCCGACTGGCTAATTGGTACATGCGAAACGAACGGGACCAATGGATGCGGCGATAGTAAGCAGCAGTTCTGGCCAATCTTCATCCCCTCCGGCTCGAAAATCTGGGCCAGGACGGCGACAATCCAGGCCTCCCGCGTCATGACTTTCAAGATTTTCTGCTTGTGTGACATGCCTTACGGCTTCACCGAGTTGTATGAGAAGGCGACTGCTTACGGCGTAACTGTGACGGGCTCGAAGGGAGTCAATGCGACGTCGGGCACGGGTGTTTACGGGGCTCAGGTCCAGTTGACCGCCGCAACCTCTCGGGACCACTATGCTTGGGCCATCGGTCTCGGTCAGGGGAGCGACACAACCCTGACCCAAAACTCGGTCTGGGCACAGCTCTTGATTGGTTCGGGGGCCACGGGTCCGATTGGGCCGTGGACGTTCCAGATGAGCACTAACGAAATCATCGGAGGACCGCTCCCGCCTTGGCCTATCCAGCAGTTCGTGGCGTCTGGGACGCGCATCGACTGTCGGGTCCAAGCTGGTGCGGCCACCGACAGTTACGATGCGATTGCCTACGGATTGGGGTAAACATGGCCATCACTGAACCATACGAGCTTGACGGGGTCACAGTCACGGCGACCGAGTTGTCAATCGTCTCGGGGACGACGACGCTCCAGACGATTACCGACGACGGTGTCTACCAGCTGTGGGTCGACGGGACCGCCACGATGGTGCTCGCCGACGAGTACAAGATTCGCATCTACGAGAAGGTCGAAGCCACCGGCGGTGTGAAGAAGGTCGTCTTCACGGCAATCCTGCGCCACGCACAGTCTGAAATCTGGGTGTCGCCGATGCTCATCCTCATCAACGGCTGGGATATGACCCTCCAGAAGATTGCAGGTACTGACAGGGCGTTCGACGCTTCTATCAGAAAAGTCGCATAGATTGTGTCCCACTTCGCGTGGTACCAGGGAGCGGCCGAGGCACAGCTTCTGGCAGTCGCGGGAGACACTCTCGTCATCCAGGAGGCGTCACACAGTCATACAGCCGACAACCTGGTCCTGACCCAGGTCCACAGCCTTGTGGTCCAGGAGGCCGCGCATGCTCACTCGGCCGACAACATCAACCTCGTCGTCGACCTTGTCATCGCAGAGGCGCTTCATGCCCACGCAGCCGACAGCCTGGTCCTGACGCAGGTCCACAGCCTCGTCATCCAAGAGGCGAGCCACGCCCACACGGCTGACGGGCTGACGCTAACGCAGGTCCACCAGCTGGTCGTTCAGGACGCGGCCCACTCGCATGCAGTGGACAATCTGCTGCTTGCGCAGGTCCACGCGCTAGTCGTCCAAGAAGCGTCTCATCTTCACGCCGCTGATAACCTTATCTTGGTTGTCCCGGCAGCTCCAGCACGGTACTTCTTCATCCGACGAACGTCAGACCCAGCAGTGAGTTACTATACAGCCGCCTCGGCGGCGGCTTTACCGACAGTTGGAGTTGTTGCAGGTAGTCTAGGTTACGCCGCAAACGATAATACACTGCATATTTACAGTGGTTCAACTTGGAGTTGATAATGACCTATAAGCTTAAAACGATTGCAGGACTAACAGAAGACGCAGATGACTCTCTCGGGACTGTAGGACTTGGAGCGAAGTATGGCCGCGTGTTCGGGTTCCGCGCCCGTAACTGGGCCAGCTCGGCTAAAGCGGCAGCGGGCGTAGATGTATTGCAGCGCGTACGCCTAACCGACGCGAACAGCGATATCTTTTACCTTGACGCAGCCGACCGCGATTACGCGACGGCCGAGGTAACCATCCTGTTCGCTTTTGACGACACCGCCACGGGTCTTAACGTTACCGCCGTAGATGCAACCGGCGCGACTGCAACAGCGGGCGCTGGGATGACTCCTGTGGTACAGTCCCCCATCACGGTTGAAATCGTGAACGGCGGTACGGCGACAGATTATTTCGAACTAAGCCTCCTAGTGGAGGTGTAGCATGGAGCTATCGGGCCTGCGTACGGAGGTACGTGAACGGCTGAACGAGCTAACCGCAGATTTCTATACCGACGCTGAAGTTGACCGTGCCCTGAATGAGGGGGTGCGGCGTTTTTGTGCTGAGGAGATGTGGCCCTTCCTCCTGACGGAGTGGACTGATGGCCAGCTCACCGCCGATAATGCAGAGTTGGACCTACCCAATAACGTGTCGTTGACGCGGGTGTTCAACGTAGCCATCGATGGAGATTCTCTCGACCGCCCACGGATGCTTGAGCGCGTAGACGCACAAGAAGGATTCAAACTGAAACACCAGTACGATGGCCGTACCGGAATCCCGCGTTGGTACTACATCGCGCGTTCTAACCTGGTTCTGACCGGCGACGAAGAGCCGCCCATCATCTATACCGCTAAGATGATTCCGGTACCAGACGCGACCTTCACTGTGGATGCCCAGTACATGATGGTCCCTATAGACCTAGCTGCAGCTACAGATGAACCTCCCATCCCTCTCGAATATCACGAAGCCGTTGCCGCGTGGGCAACCGGCAAACTCCTCCTCAAGGAACTGGCTATCTCGCAGAAGGCGAGTGAGCAGTTCGGTCTTTACCAGAAAGTACTGGAACAGGCAAAGAAAGACCTTCGCGCGTTCAACCTGGACGAGACCGTAGCTTGGGGCCGGCAACACCCGCTTCGTGGCTATTGGGCAGATGAGTTTGACCCTCGGTTCCGCATCCCGCCTAACGTAGGGATTTAACGTGTGGCTGAGTCCTACACGTTCGTCGGCTTAGAAATCACAGACCCGGTAACTGGTACCAGTGTTGCGCTGAACCTTCCGGCGGGGGTAGCACAAGACGATGTGCTTATCGCGGGTATCTTGTCTCCGGGTTCTGGGGCTTGGGCATCAGCAGGATGGACGAATGAAGGACAAGGCGGTAGCGTTAGTGTAGGCTTCTTTACCCCGCTAACTCGCCTCGCGCCCGCATCTCCTCCAGCAAGTTATACATTCACTGGCGGAGCCAACGATGACCACTACGGGTTTGTTGCGGCATATAGAGGACCAACGGCGTATAGTGTAGAACCTGATGTAACTACGGGGTCTGCGGCTGTAACGCTGACACTAGCAACTGGGACAGATACGAATTCAGTCGGGCCAGAGCCACTATTAGTTTTCTACTGTTGGGTTGGAAATGTTGGACTAGCTAGTTGGGACCATGACCACACAACAACAGCGCCCTCTATCACGATTCGAACTAGTACACCAACACACACAACTCGGGAAAGTAACTCTGGCTCACAGCACATCTTCATCATCGGAGATGAGTTATGGCAATCAGGGAATGTTTTCCCAGACCGTACCGCATCTGTCGAGGGGCACACCGCCGCTCATGCGGATGTAAGTGGTAACATCGTAGGACAAATCATTCGGCTTACGCCACTTGCTTCGCAGGGTATGGGGGTTATACCGCCTTTCGGTTTACCTCTTCGAAAGATGCTCGCTCACGCTATGCCATACGATTTGCGAACCATCCGTTTACTGGGAGGGTAGATGCCAGAACCACTGAATAAGCGATATAACAAAACACACGCGCTTCCTTTCGACCTGACTGGCACGGAAGACGAGAACCCGGTAAAGTTCCTGCGTAACATCATCAAAGCGACGCAAGAGAACTTCGATAGCCTTACCGGCGATGCCCGCGCGAACGTGAAGCAGTTCAACCAGCTCGCGCGTGACGTGCAGTTCATCGCTGAGTTTCTAGGCGTTGAAATCAGCCCCACTACGGGAGAGCCGCTTAGCCTGACAGGCGGTGTTGGCAAAATAGGCGCAACTGGCCCGAAAGGTAAAGCAGGCGTAGGCGTGCCCGGCGAAGATGGTGCAGATGGCATGACCATCGTCGGCCCGCGCGGAAAGCTGGGCGCACGCGGTTTAGCGGGGATTGGTTTTACCGGCGAGGCAGGCGAAGACGGCTTGTCTATCCCCGGCAGAAGGGGAACCGATGGCACGATTGGCGCAACCGGCCCTGCAGGGTCAAAAGGCCCTGTTATGCCAGTTCCACATGAAGCGGAAGAATTTGGCATGTGGGTACCTTCACCGCGAGGGGTAGCTAACGTCCAAACATTTACAGCAACTGGAGCAGGTACTTGGGCCAAGCCCAAAGGGGCTACGATGGTCTATGTTGTTTGTATCGGTTCCGGGGGTGGCGGAGGTTCTGGTCGTAGGTCGGCAGCCGGCGCGGCTCGCGGTGGTGGTGGGGGAGGCGGCGGCGGTGCAATCGCTACTCATTATCTTCCTGCTTCTCTTCTTGCTGCTACTGAAGCAATCCAGGTTGGGGCCGGAGGCGCCGGGGCAGCGGCTCCAGAAACCAATACTACAAATGGAAACGCAGGCAGCGCCGGAACCGATAGTTTTTTCGGAACTACTGGAGCTTGGGTTTTAGCGGATGGCGGGCTCGGCGGCTCGGCAGGAACAGGAGGGCCGGGAGGTGCTGGAGGCATAGCGGGCATAGCCGTCAACTCACGAGGATTGTGGGTAACTGATGGTAGAGATGGTGGTACGACAGACACTACCGCCGCCGGACCGGGGTTCGATACGACTAATTCCTCCCTCGGAGGAGCGCCTGGTGGAGGAGCTGGGGGGGCAATCAGCGGGGCAGATGTTGAGCGAAACGGCGGACAGGGGGGAGACTACTTCAATATAGCCGGCGGAGCCGGTGATGCAGCAGGAGGTGGAGGAACCGGAACTGCTGGTACCGCAGCAACCGCTGGAGAGCCGCGTCCAGGGTCTGCGGGTGGCGGCGGAGGCGCAGGCGGCGGCGCGGGGCTTGCCGGTGCCGGGGGCGCTGGAGGTCTATATGGCGCTGGCGGCGGCGGCGGCGGCGCACACACAAACAGCGCTAATGCTGACGCAGATGGAGGCGCCGGCGCTAATGGTATAGTAGTAGTAGTTAGTTGGTAAAGAGAGGAACAGATGCCAGGAACACCATTCAAAGACGGACCAGCCGCATTTGCGGCAGCAGCGGCGGATATCTATGTACCAGCAGCGAATACGTATGCGCTAGTCCGGCATATCCATGTTGCTAATGCTGCAGGTTCGGCAGGAACTTTCAACCTGTATGTAGGGGCAACAGGCGGGTCTGCCAATGGAACTGAGTTATGTGAGCTATTGGCCATCGGTGCAAGTGATGTAGTTGACCTATATTTCCCAGCCGGTCTAAGATTAGCCGCAACTGACTTCCTTACGGGACTTGCATCAGCAACTACCATAGTAGTCACCGTAACTGGCGAGATTTACGCTGCATAAGGAGTTGTCTTGCCAATCGAGATTGCTCCAAACAGGATTGAGTTAACTCAGCTCGGGGGCGGCTTCGCGCCAGACCCCTCAGAGGCCGCTGTCTCATTAGACAGTAGCCCTGACGTGCTTAACCTCTTGCCAAGCACGTATGGTAATGAGCTGAAGCTGCGGCCTGGCTTTACTCGTCTAACGGGAGGCCGGTTATCTACTCCTGGCAATGGTTGGTGGCCTCGTGAGGTAAACTACTACGAAGTTATCGATGGCGGTACTCGGAAGCGATTCCTAGTAGCGGTGCTAACGAATGGTACCGATGCCGGTGTGAATAACATCCAGATTTGGGTATATACATTCTCTACCGATACCTGGGCACGAGTAGATACTGCCGGTAGGTCATGGGCAAAAGCCAACGTGTCCCATTGGTATGCCATCATCGAAGGTACCTATTTTGGCGGCACTCGCGGAGAAGCTCCTTATTCCTGGCACCCAACGAATGGATGGAATGCTACTCCTACGACGCCAACAGCTAGCACCTGGGTTGACAGCATCTCACCTGGTGCCGGTGAACTGGCTAGAGACTACGCATATAAAGCCGGTCAGAGCGTGCTCCTTACCGCCAAATACTACAAAGCTGCGCGTGGCATCCGTTATGAAACCTGGGAAAGCGGTCAGGCATACACCGCTGGTAACCGTGTCAGCCGCAAAGCAGCGGTGGGGGGTCAAACATACTGGCGCTCATATGAGTGTATCCTAAACCATACAGCCGCTACTGATAATGCACCTGGTACCGGCACAGATACAGCACTGCACTGGAAGAAACGTCGGCTGGCTAACGTTCTCGATGATGATAGCGAGATTTCAAATGACTGGTTCTTCAACCCGGTAGCCCGCAAGGCCAGTGTAGGCGCATACCACGGGAATCGCCTATTCATCCGGGCGGATGATAACGACAACTGGGCACGAGCCCAATATAGCGCTCCGGCAAAGCCTGAGCGAGATGCCGAAATCGCAGACCTAGACTTCGACGGCACCGATTGGGCTGCCGTAGACGACAACGATGGCGACGGCGGTGGGTGGTTCACGGTTCCCTTCTCAGGCAAGGGTGACGCTATCCGTGCGTTCTACTCATTTGGCAACTACCTCGTAATCGCCGGCCGCTGGCAGTCATATGTATTATCGGGTACGAACGAAGCTTCGTGGACTCTTCGCAAACTTGGCAACTTCGGTGCAGTTAATCTGCACTGTGTTTGTGAACAAGATGGCCTTGTGTATCTTCTTGGCCGTCATGGGGTTCTGTCTGTCACCGACGGAACGACGATAGAGCCGGTTGCGGGCATGGAGAAAGCCAGGGCCTATATCAAGGACCTTATCGACATCGTAACCACGGATGATGTGCCCGGCGGACCTCACATCAAAGCCCATGACGGATACATCTTCATCTCGTTCCCGCAGACCACTCCGAAAACGATGGTATATGACCCACGTACAGCTAGCTGGTGGGAGACCGACCTGAAAATCATGTCGATGGCTGAAGGAGAGAAGGGCGGAGCGGCCCGCTTGTGGTTTGGTGGAGCCATCACCGGGGCTGCTACTGAAATCCCTTGTGTGTTCGAATACACAGATGACCCCGGTAATGAGCTGTACACGGACGATGACTACAAAGCGGCAAGCGGTACAGCTAGCACGACAGACATCACTTGGCGTTGGCGTTCTGCGTGGTTCCAGTTTGGAGTAACACGCAATGAGCGTAGGCTGCGCCGGGCTTGGGCGCTAGTCGGGGGCGAGGCCCTACAGAGCGTCATCGTTCGCCTATTCAGAAACTTCAGCACTACAGAGCGCACTACAGTAACTCGTACACTAACCGGGCAGGCTACGGTTCAAGGTGAATTTGTAGAGGCCGCTGTAGCACAGGGCGATGGTACATATTTCGCTGCAGGGATGCGCGTAGGCGGTACAGCAAATGCGCTAACAGTACTACATGGAGTAGGTATTGATACTGAGCCCGTACGAACTAGATTTCACAAGTAGGAGATAAGATGGTACAAACAGTACCTGGTGGTGGCGGGGGCGGGCCTACACAGGGTCAAGGCCTCGGTAGCAAGAAAAACACGTTCGCTAACATCTTGTCAAAGAGCCAAATCGACTACACGAATCCTGGCGGGATGAGCGCCTTGCCGCCGCTCGACCCTGCATCGACTGCAAACTATTATAGCCAGTTGGCAGGTTTATATGCCGGTTACCAGAACCAGCTACAGGGTTTAAAGCTGCAAAGGATTGGGGCCAAGGCCGACTTTCGGGACGCAGCAGCAGGGATTCGCGCGCAAAAAATCGGGGACCTTGCCAGTGTAGAGAACCAGCAGATAGAACGCGGCCTACTTGGCTCAAGTGCGGACCTTCAGCAGCGTACCGGCGTACGTGCTGGAGCGGCAGCAGCTATTCAAACCGCGAAGCGCGAGAAGTTGATGACCATCGCTGGAACGCGGCTAGAGGGTCAGGCGGCAGGGATTAACTACTTCATGGGTGTGCAGGGCCTAGAGGCTCAGAAGCTTGCTCAGCAGCAAACACTATTGGCCCAGCAGCTACAACAGAACCTTATCGTTAGCGGGCAGGAGTCATCTATGGATGTACTTCAGGCCATCTATGAAAGCCTAACGGGCGGTGGCGGCTATGGTGGTGGTGGTGGAGGTAGTGTGTTTAGTGGCGGTGGTGCTTATGGCGGCGGTGGCGGTAATGGATTCAAGCGGAGGTAATGATGGGTAAAGGCACACCAGGTCTACGACAGGCTCTGAAGGCCATCACGTCCTTCCAAAGCGGCCTGAATGCTGAGACCGATGCAGACTACGCGGTTGCGCTATCTGCTCTTACGGCCGGAAGAAAGAACATCAGTAAGCAGACACGCGCGCTCTCGCGCGACCTACTCTCTGGACAAACGAAGTCCGTCGCCAGCTTGAATAAACTAGCGAAAACAGCCAGGGCGCAGAAGGGCGTGGTTGCCGGCCAAGAGGACGCAACAGTTTCTCGCTATGGTACCGCGCTAGGGGCATCTGTCCACAGCCAGTATGGCGTAGCGCGTGCTGCGGCTGCGGGTACGGGTAAGCTGCTTACCGGAACTGCCAAGGCAGGCAAGGCTACAGCCAAAACTGCGGGGACCATCATTCAATTAGCTAAGACAGGCAATCGGGCACAGCAGGCAGCAGCGAAGTATGCGCTGGCGCAAGCCATGCAGCAGAGAAATATCGCCACGAATGAATCTGTTGCGGCTATGATGTCGCAGGTCTATACACAGGCGATAGCTTTCGAGAACCAAAAAGCCCTTCTTGAATACCAGTACGAGCTAGAGCAAAAGAAGATTGCGGCCGAAGAGGCCAAGTCCTACCCAGGTCTACAGGTTGTCGTAGACTCAGCGGCGGACACTGCACAGTCTCTACGTGACTACTTCAACGACCCAGTGAAGTACGGCCTCACGGCCGAGTCAACACCAGGTGCGATTGCAGACGCTTATATCGAAGCGAACGGTATTATCGACTCTGCTGAAGCTATCCTAGTCAAAACACTCGCGTCGAACATGTATCGTGCCGGGGCAGGACCAACGGCTGAAGGAGCTATCGACTGGACAGGCGGGCAGGGACAATCTATCGTAGAACAATCTATCACAGCCAGCATCGGCAGGCTCTACCCAAACTTCACTCCCGTGCTCCCGCAACTTGAAGCATACACAGCAGCCCGAACTAACTATAATGGGATGCTTGCGTCAACTCCAGAACAAGGCAGCCCTACCCTACCTCATTGGTTACATGTTGTTCTCTTCCCCGGAAAAACCATCTTCGGTAAAAGCGATAAAGAGCTATATGAATAATGGCTGAACTTCCAGCATTTACCTCATTTCCAGCTCCAACTCCATTTCCTCAGTTTACTACGCCATACTTCGGGTTAACGCCAGAAGAGCAAGGACTGGGTGCGGGCGTGGCGGGGGTATTCGGCACGCCTACAACTACTGGGCTGGCCTCTTCAGACCCGTTTCTTCGTGGAGCTTCCCTTGAGTGGTTAAGCGGCGTCACCGGCGGAGCCATAGGCCCAGGTAACGACCCGGCGGAGTGGACCCCAGACGAAGCAGCAGCACAAACTGACCGTGCTCTCGCGCGCATCGCGCAAGCCAACCCAGAACTAGCCCAGCAGCTCGCAGCCCAGCACGGGAAGAGCGCGGCGGCTGGCCAGGACCTGCCATGGTACAAGGATATCTTGAGCGCTGCCGGTGAGGTTCTGCACGCTACAAAACTTGATGTGGTGTTTGACTACATCGGGCGTGCTTCTCACATCGTTCCTGAAATCATCCACGACTGGGGCAAAGAGTCGGTCTGGAAGAACATGGAAGACGCCTTGACGGGACGAGCGAACGACACTACATGGTCGGACGTGCTAGTAGACAATCTAGGCATGGAGCGAAGCTGGCTAACGGCGGTATTAGGCTTCGCTGGAGATGTGCTGACTGACCCTCTAAGCTATGTAACCTTCGGAGCTGGAGGGCTAGGTCGAGCAGCGGTTGGCAAGGCTGGAGCTGAGGCCGGCGTTGAATCGGCGTTGCGCGCCGGTTTCGTAAAAACTGCCACAGGCGAGGTCGTTGAGACCAGCACCATATTGGCCCGCGTGCTGGACCGGCTAGCCCCAGAAGCTAAGACAGTTGAGAATGCCGCTCGTGCTATCGTAGGCACGACCGAGGCCGGACAACAGGCCGGCTACCTAACGAAGCTGCGTACTGCTCTTCGCGGAGTACACCCCGACGCGCAGCCAGCAGCCCTATTCACGCTTGAGGAAATCATCGCACAGGATGCTGGTATGAACCTTATCCGTGTTGCGGATACGGTATTCAAGGATGTAACTACTCTCGGATTCCAGCGCACCTCGGCAAAAGCATTGGCCGAGTTCGGGGTTGACAAGGCCGCAGTTACTGAAATCCTAAAGGGCCGAGTAGCCGCAGGTACAGGTATAGGAGTTTCTAGGGCACTATACTCTGAGGGCAAAGCAGCGGCCGGAGTCCTAGGTGGGACGCGGCTGCGTCTTAGCATCCCTGTCCTTGACGTGCGACTGGCTGGGATGCGTCTACCGCTAATGCCTGCGCGCATGGACTTCTCTATGGGTCGTCGGTTCTTTGCCGGTATGTCGGGGCAATCTCGATTGATGCGAATGATTGGCGATGGGTCAGCCTCGATAGAGGACATGGAAATCTTCTGGGCTGGGAAGAAGGCCGGCGGAGGCTTTGCTGGGCTACGTAAGCTAAGCAACAGTCCAGCCGTACGGAATGAATTCTCGCATGGGCCTCGTTCCATGTTCTATTCCCTCTCGGAAGGCATAGGAGGCGCTACCGCGCATCTTAGCGCACATGACCGCATGTTGCGAGGCGGCGGACTAGGTGCCCGCTACGCCGGCCAGACAACACAGCTCGCGCGACACATGCGCGGGGAAATAACGAACGAGATTCAGACCGTAACCCTTTCTAATGGTAACGTTCTACTACCTAAGCAAACCGCCGAACGAATCGGAAAAGCGCAGATTGCTGCTGGAAGTCGTACTGATGAGCTAACCGACTCTTTGAATGAGTTGCGTAGCCTTGTACCTGAATCAGGGGTGAAAGCGGGCGAATACTACGACCAGCTTATCTCTACCGCCACACTTGCTGCCCGTACGGCAGGGAATGAGAGCAAAGACTCATTCAAAGAAGCCTTAGCTATCCTGCGCCATGACAAGGAACGCGCCGTAGCGGCAGAGGCCCTAGCGTCGAGGCTGGGCAAAGACCCTGAGCTAGGCGACATCTGGCGTAGCCTCGCACATAACCGGGATGAACTGCAGATTAACTCCGGTCTTACGCCAGACACCTATGATGTAGCGATTAGAGAAGCCAACGATTTCAACCTGACTGAGGCCGCAACCCACTCTGTTGATGGCAATGTGTACACATCAGATGCCGTGTCTGCTGGCTCAGATATCGGAATTGACCAGATTTCCGATAAGGGGACTTCGGGCTTGGTTGCTCGTGGATTGCATGTTACAAAGCGTGGGAAGATTGGAGACCCCCCATCCCTAGCGACAGTAGACTCTACTGCTGACCCCGCTACTCGACTCCTTACGAACCCTTCACGTACAAGTGACCCCGTAGCTCAGACCCTGGATAACGCCAGCCCTGAACTACGAGCAGCGGTTGAGGGGAACCTGGTAGTGTTGACACCAGAAGAGATGGACTTCATCAAGACCCCAGACCTGGTGATTACTGGCCCTAGAACAACTGAGACCATCGACCTACGTACAGCAACGAAAGGGCCAACAGAAGCAACGTCAGTTGTTAACCCTATCACTGAAATCCAGAATGAATACCTGCCCATCCTAGAAGATATCAAAGCTGGAGTCCTTGACCCTTCAGACTTACCTAGCGGCCCGGTTCGTGAAATCGTAGAAACGGTTGCGGGCAAAGAAGAGCAACTAGCACACATCACTTCGCTCATCATGCGAGACCGAGGGATTACCGACCTTCGAGTTATAACCGATGATGCTGAAGAGGTTATCTTCTTCTATGATGACAAACTCGGTAACTTCCCCATTTCGCGCGTTAATCCTCGTGCAGCCTCGGTATCTACTCACGGTTCTCAGCTTCGTGCGGTTACCGAAGACGCTCGCCACCTCATCCAAGGAACAAACATGCGGGCCGGTGACAGACTGGTGGAGAAAATCCTTCGAGCTACTGAGAAACTTCCTCGTAAACAAGCCGAAGAGATGGCCGCAAAGATGATGGCTAAGGAAGGAAAGCGGTTACGACCACATCAGGCCTTCTTTGAAACGAATCCTTTGAACGTTCTAGAAGAAGCCTCCCATGAAGCCTCTCGTCAGGTAACCCAGCAATTCGTAGGACAAGCTATTCGCCATGCAGAGAATTTGGGGCTGACACGCGGCGGGTTCGGGGCAGGAGCGGTTGGTATCGGCAGGTACCAGACCGTATTGAACGAAGGCGGCGAAGCCTTCCGCAAAGGCACGTCTCCTGAAATCCACGCCGCTGCTGAGGTCGCTGCTCGTCTAACTGACGACGAAGTAGGCGTGCTTCGAGAGAAAGCAGAACGCGCTACTCAAGAGTCGCTGGCGATGGACCAATCTCTAGACGAGTTGATTGAATACGGTCCTGGACGTTTGACAGGAATCCTTCAGCGTCTTCGTAACCCGTTGAACGATGTAGGCAAACCTATTACCCGCGAGGCTACTTCTATCGACGATGCTGCGACTATCAAGGCTCTTGAGGCAGAAACCAAACGAGTAACCTTGATTGAAGCTGCTCTCGCGGCTGGTAAAACAGCCGAGAGCATGGGCCTTACGAAAATCAATGAGAACATCTGGAAAATCGCTAAAGGTGGAGCTACCGGCAAGGTTACTTACCTCTGGGTTGAAGAGGGCAAGGTAATCGCATTCCGTAGCCTAGACGCGGCTCTTGATGGTAATGATGTTACCCGTAATGTAAACAATTGGGTTACGCATCCAAGTCGGCGCGGAGAGGGGATTGGCGGAGAGCTGGCCGACGTACACTGGCGAGATATGAACATCACGCGGGGCGGTACTCCAACCGAGCAACTAATCAAAATGGCTCAGGCTCTAGAGGCTCAAGGCCTCAGCGAGGCCGGCGCGGCTGGAGCCGCGAAGTATGTGGGGAAGGCATATAAGGCTATCTTAGTCCAGGCAAAAAAGGACGCGGACCGGCTGAAGAGCGAAGCCGAAAAGTTGCAACGCGATTTTGACCTTCTACAGACCCCACAACGAGAGGCTATCAACGAACTGGCCAAGCTCGAAGCGCGAAAGCAGATAGACCGGGCGCCGGCTATCGCCGCGCTACGGCTAGCAGAAGATGCCGGCAATATGACCGGCATGGTTCGTCTGAAGGTGCCGGGGTTCCAAGACCAAACGATGCCGGCGTTCATGGCAGAGGAATTCGAACTTGCCATGCGCGGCTATCCGAAACTAGATGGAGCACACCTAGCCTTCCGCCAGTTCAACAGTTGGTGGAAGACGATGGCAACCTGGCTAATCCCTGGATACCATATTCGTAATGTAGAGGGCGGGTTCTTCAATAACTGGATTGGTGGAGTCGGCAGACGTGACTATGTGACGAGCGGGCGCATCCGCAGGGCCGAGCGAGAGCTGGCTAGCGGTAAGGCCGGCAAGTGGGCAAACCAACGGCTAGTCGATGTAGACCGCGACCTGGCCGATGCCCTTCGTTTCTCAGAACCAAGCGGTTATGTACGTGGTGTGGCTATCGACGACCTGACATATGCTGACATGGCAGCTTTAGGCTCAGGCCTCAACCTAACCGCCTCTAACGGGCGTCTGTTCGCTGAAGCACAGCTAGCCCCTGAAGCTGAGGCGCGTAAGTACACAACGAAAGAGGGTTTCTCGCTGAAGTACACCAAGAAAGCTGTCTCCCCTTATGTCAAGACGATGCGAGGCGCTGGCACGCTAACCGAGAACGTGATGCGTACTGCCGCTTTCGTGCGCGGCTTGCGCGACGGGCGCTCGCTCATGGAGGCACGAGCTTTCACGATGATGCGTCACGGTGACTACGAAGACATGACCGACTGGGAGTACAAGTGGATTCGTGACCTCATCCCCTTCTATAAGTGGATGCGAACGAACACGCCCTTCCAAATCCACCAGTTGCTAGAATCCCCTGGCAAGCTACTCGCTGTACAAAAAGCTCAGCGAGCTGTATATGATGCTAAGGGCCTCGACTACGAGAAGGAGAAACACCGCATGCCATCGTGGATGGCCCAAGGCTTCACCATCCCATTCGGGGTAAAGGAAGAGGGCGGACTGACGACCTTCGATACTGTGATGCTAGACCTGCCGATGTCTGACCTATTCATGGGAGGCCGAGAGCTTGTCTCCTCATTCCTGCCGATGGTACGGCCGTTCCTTGAAAGCTACATCTTCGAACAGCAGACATTCTCAGGCGCTCCCCTAACCGGCAAGCAGGTAGCGATGAACCCAATCCTTAATCCCATCGCTCCGCTATTGGACGCTGTAGGCCTAGTCGAGAGAGGCCCTGACGGTACTGCGTACATGACAGACAAGACGATGAACCTGATGGGCATACTTCCTATCTATTCGCGGTTCAAGAACTACATCTACGGTGACGAGAACAGCGTGACCAAGCGCGCCAATACCCTTGCCTCCGCCGTCTTCGGCCTGCAGCTTCGACCTGTAGACGCGGAGACCTTGACTGACGCCGAACTATCATTCTACTACGACCAAATCTTGCCAACCGTGGAATACCTGCGGGGGCAGGGGTACAACTTGCCAACTACGGCAGACCTAGAAAGCACCATCGGTACCACCGACCAAATCCTAACCAGCCTTGGCATCAGGCCAGGGGTAGCCGCCTAAAGGGGGGAATATGTCATTTCCGGTATACAGCACATCTACCCAGACACGACGAATCGCTCGCACGAATCGCGTGATGCAGCGGTCTAAGGTCGAAGACCTTATCCGCAACGCTGGGGTGTTCAATTGTAAACAGACTACTGGTACTACCTTGTGGTCACCGCACGCGCGAGGAGACGCTACAGACCTGATGCTCAAGGTAGTGTCGCGGAAAAACGCAGAAACGGTCGGGCGGAATGTTGTAGCGCAAGCGACCAAGCGCACCTTCGCTAACCGTGGCCGCAAGCTAGACGTGGTTCACATCATCTTCGGTAACACACAATGGGTTCGCGGGCAGGGTCTCAGCCACTATGACGGCGTAGCTCACGACAACCATGTTCATGTCGGGGGCAGCTTCTCTAGCCCCGTTAAGCCGCCGTGCGCGTAAGATGGAGCCACTGCTGATTGCGCTCATCGCGGCGATGGTTGGGGTCTTCGGCCCTCTAATCATCGTGCTCGTTTCTCGTGGTAACAATCGAGCGACAGAAGCAGCTATCAGGGCTGAGGCTGCAGCCCTCAAAGTAGTAAACCACACGGCAACGAACGGGACAAAGAGGCCACTAGGAGAGCTTGTAGAGCTTATCTACGAAGACCTGCAGACAACGAAACGAGACCTAGCAGCACATGAACGGCGTTATGACGCCCACGGCATAGAGCCGGGGCGAAGGAGGTTATAAGTGGAAGGCGTTAAGAAGTTCTTTAGGGGAGAGCCGGTCGCGGTCAGTGCCGTCTTCGTAGCGGTCGCTGCATGCGTAGCGGCATTCGGTTTCGAGCTTTCAGGGGAGCAGGTGGCAGCAATCGTAGCCGCGTTGGCTGCTGTGTCAGGCCTCTTCGCGCGCTCGAAGGTAACACCAGTCTAGAACCCTGTCTCGTTCCTCCCCGAGGCAGCAGAACGGCCCCCGCATTGCGGGGGCCGTTCTTTTTATGAGGGGCGTCTAATCACTACCGGGTCAACGTGGATTGCGATGCACTCGCCGGTAGTACCTCATGCGCTTTCGCCACATGACACCCTCAAATTTGTGCCGTGCGAGTTTTATCGCCAACTACGACACAACGTTACTTACGATACACTGCCCGAAGTGCGGCTAGTCCTAGAAGTAGGAGGCCTATGCCCCACCCAAAGGCTGCCGTGCCACTTAGCCCCGTGAATGCCAGGTCTTTAGGCAACTGGCACTTTTCAGGGTGTCTGTCACACCGGTCCACCGGCGGTGGCGGTGTTGGGTCTGGGTCCGGTTCAGGGTCTGGTGACGGATTTGGGTCCGGGTCGGGGTTCACGACCCCACAGCCGTTCTCCAAGATGCTCTGGTCGCCCTGACCGGGGAACGAGAACTCCTCGTACGTGTACGGGGGGATGATATCTCCCTCATGCGAAGCATGCCCGGTCTCGTAATCCGGATAGCCGGCAGAAGCGATGTCCACATTGATGAGCACGTAAGGGTTAGTCTCCGACGCCGTAGCGTGGCAGATATCCACCTTATGCCCTGTGGGCTGCGTAGCGTTTGCACTGAGGCCCGTAGCGAGCATCAACGTAACGGCAAGCAGCAGTGCTTGCAAACCTTTCCTCATCTTATTCCTCCTCGCCCGTGAGTTTGGCGACCAAGAGCCGACCAAGGGCCAATGCGTCCTCATAAGTCAGGGCACCCGGTGCCTCGATAAAGACATTTGTGTCCGACTCGTCGTTCGACCAGTCAATAGTCAGTGAGTACGTGCCTCGCTCGTAACTATCCCTCTCGTTCCTCATTTCATTCCTCCCTTAGTATGTCTACGCCACTTCTGTGTCTGAGCCATCTGTAGCTCCTCAAGGATGTGCCGGCGCATAGCACGTCTTGGCGGGTCATTCTCGCCCATCACCCGATGAGGGATGGTAAGAAGCTCCGATGCGAGCAGCTCAGCCACCCGCCTACGAAGTTGGCGGCTCTGCGGCCAGAGCAGAAGCATCTCCGGCTGTTGCAGCAGCCACTTCTGGTGCCGGTCTAGCAATCGTTCGATTGCTAGCTCATTCTCTGCCGTCACCAGTTCCTCCAATCCGGGTGCTCGTCTCGCCAGATGTTACGGTTGCGCGTGAAACGCCACAATCTGTAAAGTACATAGGGCAGTAGTAACAAGGCCAACACTTCCATTACTTGTAAGCCTTACCACACGCGGCGTATACAGCATCTGCTACTGCTGCCGTAGCACCAGCAGTTAGGCCCCTTTCTCTGTTCTGTTCGAGGGTTGTGGCATTCACACTGATACAGAATGCCTGGAGCTGTGCATCAGTAGCAGTACCGGTAAACGCCTTTCCCGCACCTACTCCAATCGACTCTTCAATCACCTCTTCGAAGACTTCACGCGGTGTTAGTACAATTACCGGAGAGGGCGGCGTTACAAAGTTAGGACTAGAGGGCCACTGTGCGTAGATAGCTCCACCCAAGAAAGTAGCCATCATCAATGCTACCGTAATGGCCCCTTGCTTCAACAGCTTTTTCTCTTTCTTCATACCTTGCTCCTGAACTCCCTCAAAGATATCAACTGGTTTTGGTGGCAAAGCCGGTAGCGGCGGTGCTGAGTTGCTTGTATCGCTCACGGTCCACCCCCCTTAACATCGTTCGCATCTGCTCATCGTGCTTATGACGAAAGCTCGTGTCTAGCTCGATGCGGTCTTCCTTGCGCTCACGAGCTGCACGCAGGCGTGCCGTTTTGAGGTGCTTACGCGTATTCATTCGGCGCTTAGCCATAAAAGATAGTCTCCTCAACCTCTGCCTCTATCTTTTTCTGCCCGTAGTCCATCGTTTTACGTACAGACTCTTGCAGAGAAGGCACATCGTGAGCTACCAGAATCTTGTCGAAGTCGATATCGGCAATCTGTGCCTCACTCGGGTGGTCAATACCAATCCCATTATCGTATGACGCACCTTCGGGCGTGATACGGATAACCCGCCAAATCTCTCCACCATGCCAATGAATCATCTCAGCTTCGTTCGGGAATCGCACGTCACTGATAACAACAGGGTCATACGTTGACCTCATCTTGCGCGCGATGATGCGTGTCCAGATATCATCACCCAAAATCTCTCGGGCTCCGGTACCAAGCTCCTGTAGCAACCGGCGAACTTCCTCAAGTGACTTTGCTTCTTCCCACCCAAACTTGGCAACTGTCCAAGATAGCCGGGCCTCGGCGGCAGGAAGATAGGGATTTCGCACAATCGGGTCAACCTTCAGTGCTAGTTCTTTCAAAGCGTCGGCAAACGCCAGTCGCTTAAAGCCGTACTCGCTCACGAGCACGCTAGCAACTGTGTCTTTTCCGTGTTGAGCATAACCAGTTACGCCAATTCGCATCAGACTACCTCCTCGAAAAGAGCAACGGTTTCAAGCACGCCGGCCCAATCATGCACACGGACCATGCGCTCGCCTAGTTTCATGTCATCGTTCCATGGCTGCCGATACAGGATGCCAAAACGGTCATCTGCGCTATTCACCCAGCCGATGATGTTGTCTGGCTTATCGTCCACTAGGATGTCCGCGTCAGACGCCGAATATTTCGGCTGTTCCAGGTTCACAATGGTAGTACGGGTAAAGTCGGGACGCCACTTGCCAAGCCAGCGTTGTACCTGCGGTTCAGCCCAGGTGGGCTTCGAGGTCAGCAACTCCATGTAATGTCCCTTCGACCGCAAAGCATGAACCCCGCCGATAGCTCCAGGGATAGCCGGGAACGTAGCCCATAGCCAATCCCGTGTCCTCATCCAATCCCACCAGGATTTGTAACCCCAGTCCGTCCAAGGAAACTGCTTGACCGGGTTGTTATCCCAGCTTGTGCAATCTTCCTTAAGGATGAGCACACCAAACTCGTAGTACATAGAGTCGATGACACCGGCGAAAAAATCAAGAAGCGTATCATCTGCGTCTACAGCGATATGCAGCTTAGTGCTATCAGTCAATGTCGTCTACCCAGATTTCGAATTCCTCGTCCGGGCCAAGAGAGGTAGAAATACTACCTTCATCAGGAAGAACTACAGCGTCGAACAACACGCGGTCGTAATCCTCATACGGTGTGTCTTTGTTGTTCTGCTTACGTATATAGCGATACACCTTAATCAGCTTCATTCTTAGCCCTCCTCGTCTAGCTTCAATGAGTCATCCCCATGCTTTTAGTAACTCAACTGCGCGATTGCGCCGACGGGGACCCAACCACTCCCAGAGCATGGCAATTACTGCCTGCGCGACCTCAAACTTTCCAGTATGCCAGTTCCAAGAATCATGTCGTTTTACAGGAACTTTACTTTTCTGCGGCTTCACATGATAAATTTGACCAACTCCAATGGCCTCTGCAAATAACCTTACTCGGTCTTCATCATTCATTACTAGTGAAAGCTGAATGTACTGGTGACCTCTAGGACGCTGAACTGAAATACAGCCTTCCCCCTCAAACAGTCCCGCTGCCCATGCTAGGCTCTCCCGCGTCCTCATATGTCACCTCCCTTGCCGCTTTTTCAGTTAGTTTCAGACTATCGTCTACTGACAAAAGTTCAATACCTCTCTCTTCCGTTTTTGTTCCTGGCCTATTTTTAAGAACTTGTACGAACGTAGAGTGGGCGTACTTCTCGGCCACACTCCGCACCGCCCAATAATCCTCCTCGTCGAATCGGTCACCAAGTACCTGCTTCGCTACATCGAATGCCATGAGGGCTACTGGATTCAGCGCTGGGCGGTAGGTCCCCAAAACTACGTCCGCGCTGTCCTCGCCGCCCCACATCAACTGCGAAAGCGTAACTGGTATGTGACCGTTGTTACGACTGTTGGTTCCACCGCCGTGTTCGTCATTTCGGGATAGCTGGTGGAGGGCCACCACTGCAACCCGTTGTTCCGTACTCCAAAGCTGCAGTTCCTCAACCAGTTGAGGGATGCGGCTATTATCTCCATAAGAGTACGGCCCCTTCCTCGACATCAACTTCAGATAGTCCACAAACACGACAGCCGGAGACTCGTTCTTTCCTAGTGCGGCTAAGTCCATCGCGGCCGTTAGGTGGTCGGGTGCCGGGCGCTTGCCGCCAAAGATGTGAATGCGGCGAGCAAACTCGCGCCACTCTTTTCGTAGGGCGCTGCCCTCCTCTTCGTCCCATCGTCCCTCCAACCACTCCTGTGACTTGCCGCTCCAGGCAGACATCAACTTCACAACGTACTGCCACGGCTGTTCGTCCAACCCAACTAGGGCTGTCGGTATGCCGGCCTCAGCCATACTCACTACCATGTTGCAGACCAGGGTTGTCTTCCTAGTCCCCGTTCGTCCACCAAGTAACACTAGATTTCCCGGCAAAAGACCACCACGCCGGAGTAGGGAGTCGATGCCCCCTACTCCGGTTGGTATTGCCCTCCGGTGGTCATGTACGCTTTCGGAAACCAGTGTGTCCTGTTGGCCCGAGTCGTAGAGACGTAGGCCATCAGTCACTAGCTAACCTCAAGCCCTTCAGCAGCAGCAATCACGGCAGCACGAGCCTGAACGAACCTGTTCTTGTTCCGGTCGCCCGCCAGCCACGTGATGTAATCACGGCCATCGCGTTCGCCGTCGCCATAGCCATACTTATCGGCCTCGTCAGCCGATAGCGCCAACACCTGACCAAGGGTCAGGCCGGTACCTTCACGGTTACCGAACGCACCGAAGTTGAGCTGCAAGGACATAGCATCATCCAGCGAAACCTTGCCGTTGCTGGCCGACTTGCCCCCGCCTGTCTTGAACGAACGGACAGAGCTGACGGAACTCACACTGTCGGTTTGGTTCTCAACCGACGCAAACAGCGCGTTGTCTGCATCTACAACCTTTGCCAGGTCTTCGAACATGTCGTCGCGCAGAGTGTTAAAGGCTTGCACGGCCTCTTCGAAAGTCCCGAACGTGTCTACGAAAGCAGACACAAGCGTTGCTGCGGCATTTGCCGCAGTCTGTGCTACGCCTGTTTTATCCTTACGGTAGCTCTGGTAAGCCACGAGCTTCTCCCTTCTGGGGCCAAAAAGTCCCCCTTCTCACCACTATGGTTTTTGTCAACCTCTAATCTGCCTCCAGGAGGTACCGAACTAGGGCAGGGTTGTCTCTCAAGAGAGACAAGAGGCGCGGAGTCAGGGCAGCCACGATGTCTTCCTCTTTGGCCCGTCCTGCCTCAGAACTATCATTCAGCTCAGTCTGTTGGTAACAAGCATGGATAAGCTCATGGAAGAGACTGTCTCGAAAGTAACCACATGCCTGAGCCTCATCAACCGCAATCGTGAGCTTAGTGAAACTCAAAGCGGCATCTCCGCCTAACAGACTCAGTAACTCCGGGTCATTCACGACTGAGAAAACAAACGGCGCAACCTTAATTTTCTTCGGATACCTTACCACAGGAGACCTCCTCGGTCAAAGTAATAGTGGCACCTATCACACAATGGCGCATAGTTTTCAGGTCTGCTCTCGTCGCCAGAAAGATACGCCCACGTTCGAGCTGAATTTTCACAAACAAAACAATCATACTCTTTGGCTTTACCAAATTCGCGGTAAACTCTTTCGTGATTTCTTACATAGCCCGGTGGACGACGGTCAGGCCTTTGGTCAGGATGCTTGAGTCGATACAATCGATTCCACTCACGATGATATTTACGGTTATCTTCTCGCCATTTTCGGGAAAACTCACGATGGTATTCACGACTGTCTTTCACCAAGGGTCAGCCCTCCATCTCTTCTTAAGCGGCAGCTTACCCCGCTCTGCCTGAACAACCTGGAACAGTCGGCCCATGCGCCAGCCTACACCCATGCCGGCGCTGAACGCTGTGAAGACTAACACTAACTCAAGCATCACGGCTTCTCCCATACGTAGTTCTCTGGCCTGCGACGAGCAAGACAGTCAGGCAACCGGCAGATAGGGGGACCAGGGCATAGCCAGCCCGGCTCCCCGCCCCAGACCTGCTCAGCGGTGTACTCCTCCTCGGTATCTGCATCCACCCACGACGGGGGCCACTCAGGGTAGAAGTCGAGTGCTTGCTTCATCAAGTGCAGTCTAGCCCTCATGCCACCGAGCTTACGGTCTCCGTCGTCGTAGCCGGCTAGCACCTCTTCATCCCTCCATACGTACGGTCGCGGCGCCCGCTTGGTCACGCCAGCCGGCGTCACGAAGTCCTGTGAGATTTGGTATTCGATGACCTTCGGACCCTTCGGCCCGAGGTACACGATGACCGCGTGCGTCACTGGGTTGTCGCGCGGGTCGAATGGTAGTGGCCCTGGGTAATCCCATTTCTCCGCATGGCGCAAGATGAAAGCGTTGAGCATGAGCTGCTCTGTCTGGTGACGGAATGGGTAACCGAACGAGGGCACGCCCGTGGCATCGGTAGGCACCTTATAGTCATACACGGTGTCCTCAGTTACCAGGTCTGGGCTGCCGCTTAGCTCTATGCCGTCAACTGTCGTGTAGAACCGGCCTTCGGCGATGGCACCAAGGCGCGCGTAGGACTCCAGCGTACGGTGAACCATAGTCCCTCGCAGGGCCGCGTACATGTCATCGAGACTGCCGATGTAGTCCACGCTGCGCTTCAGCACCTCCGCCCGTGGACAGGGGGAAGTAAGAGTTGTCGTAGACAGACGTTTGCCGCGCTCCTGGTGCTCTCCAAGAGCGGCCTGGATTAGCTCGAACACCCAGGGTGACCACTTCGGGTTTGGAGCTTGCGAAGCTAGCAACGCTTCGTCCAGCGTCAACCAATTTGGCAAACGACCAGCCTTAGCGTGAGCACGCTCCCAATGTGAGGGGTCTATGATTCCGACAAGCATACAACCTCCCGATGTTTCACTGTTTCTTGCTGTTTCATCGTCGTGTTGAAACTAAACCTCTTCTTGAATAGCCTCGATAAGCACACACGGTCCTAAGATGTCTTCTACGTCGTCCCACGAAGACACAGGGATGTCCTCCTCTTCTTCGTAACGTAACACTAGCGTAACCTCAATCGCCATGTTCGTGTGCCGGGTGGTTATGGTCATTTGCATGCATTGACTTAAGCATTACAGTTCCTTGACGAAGTGTACGCTTCCAGGGGCCGGGGCCGGTTCCGACCCACTCACCCTTGACAGCTAGCTCTCGGATGTACCTTTTTCGATTCACGCTGTGGTATGAATCTGTAAGCATGTGCTCAACCAGCTCTGCTCTATTCATTTTCTCCTCGTTTCTATAAGCACCGCGCGAACCTGTGTTGCGTCAGGGTGCGCCAATTCAAGAACATTCCCCTCCTCAGTACGCGACTCAACCTCAAGGGTAACCACATCACCCACTGCGGCCCACTTCAGCATACCCTTGCGGGTATAAAGGCCATCATGTCTCGTCAACATGCACTGGTCGCCACAGTGTAAGTCGTCTGAAAGCTGCCCGCACACCGGACCTGAGTACTGGCTGCTGCTCAAGAGGTTGGTAACCTCCTGGTCGTCCAGCGGTGGCGTACTTGCGGCATTCGCGCTTCGGACGATAGCGTCAACGTGCTCGTCCAGAAGAGACCAGCGGCGGAGCATCGTGCTAAGGTGGAAAAGTGCGGTGTTCCGCCCACCCTCCTCAACTCCGCCCTGGATAGCATGGATGCACGGGTACTCTAGCGCGTCCGTCGCGCTTGCGTTTTGCTTGCGCAGCCCTACTTCGGGGTACCGCTCGGCCAGCTCATAGAGGACGTGTACCGGAGTAGCCTTAGGGAGACTACCCACGAAGTTGTTCTCCGTCCCAGTTACAGCATGCACTCCCCCCGGCAGCTTCAAAAGGTTACCCAAGTCACGTACCTGAACCTGTTTCGGGAACACCTCAAGTGTTGGGTAACCCGCCTCCTCTCGAACGCCTCGTCCTAGCCGATACAGGGTGCTGGCATCCACGTAGTCTTCCGCCACTACCCAAACATGGTAGCCCTTTTGACCACTGTTTTCCACGCCCCAGTCTAATCCTTGCCCTGCATCAGAAATGCGAAGAGACGCTAACATCGAACACACCCGGTTCAACATCTTGTCTTGTTCTGCTGGTGTCTTCGCATCGATGTCTAACACGAGAGTGCGTGCTTGGTCAGGTGGCTTCACCACATAGGTACCCACCGTGATTTTACCAGCGCGGTGCTTACGAAGTACCTCGCGCGTCAGTGGCTCTCGCACAGGAGACCATGACCCATCATAAGCGTTCTGTATCGCATACACACCAGGATTCCCAATGAGCTTTAGCAAATCACTTACTGTTGGCTTCACTCGTCCTCCTGGGTAAGGGTGGCCAAGGCATTAGCAAGACGTTCCATCGAGAGGACTACCGGACCGTACGTGCGTCCGTAGTTGAGTGCTGCTTCGTCCGCTGCCCTAGCTACCTTGAGGAGGGAGCGGAAATCAGCTATAGCCAGTGGGCCAAGTTTCCCGTAAGCAAACGTCCGCAGCCGTTCCTCGATTCTGTCTAGCTCATTCATGCCTTCCGCCTAAAAGTCCTATTCCAGATGCTGTGCAGTGAGAACCGTGCATACCGCTTGACCTCGATGTTCAAACCTAATGGCTCCCACGACCACAGAACGAGACGTTTGAAGTCCTCAATCGAGATGGTAATCAACCACTCCCCTCGGTCGGGTCGCGTAGCTAGCGCCTGGATAACAGTCTGAGCCGACTCGGCAACAGTTGGTAGGTCAAGGTCATACAATGAAGAAGCAGGAGTGCGCACTAGGCCGGCGATGTCGAGCAACCGAAGCACCGCTGTTTCGCCGGCTGTGCCTTTGGCTTTACTTGGATTACTCATCTCCTCGTCCATTGTCCAATGCCTCTTCCAGAGCGACGATACGGTGCGCTTGGCATAGAGGACACACGCCATCCCAAAATACAGCTGTCTCAGCTTCAGCTTCTTCGTGTTTGCCGCACGGCATCATAGGCCCACCCATTTTCACCATTTTCACTCCTCTCACTACTATGGTTTCTGTCAACCCCTAGTTCACAAAGGCACAAAGTCGTAAAGAAGTTGTAAAGGTTCATGAGAACGGGAATAAAACCAAGGACCTAGCGCGTTAGTTCTTAAAAACGAATGCAAGCGGCAGCGAGCACTAAGGGCACAAGAACTCAAGAACTTTAGGCGGGAGGGGGGTATAAAGGGGGGAACCAGACTGCCGCTTGACTTTGAACCGCCATTCAAGAATTAGAGGTTGACGTTTTCCATAGTGTTGAAGAAGGGTAGCTCGCTTGCGAGCAGGGCCGGTGACTGCATCCTTGGGACCCATCTACCGGTATCTCGGGCCGCTTATAGGTAGATAGCGCGGGTCCCGGTTCTGCTCGGAGGTGAGTATGGTAACGCTCTTCGTAGACATCGAGACGAAGGTGGGGCACCCCTCTTCAGAGGGGTTGCTTCTCGTTGGCTATGCTGTTGATGAGGACTCGGTGAATGTTTTGGACCGGGGTGGTTGGGGTACTCGTACCGCTGACGGCAAGCATCTTGATGCGTTACTCGCGCACCCAGGAGTGACGAAGGTTACACAATCGACATATGACCTTCGGTACCTGAAGCTCATCGGATGGGACGTGCAGGGCGACCTGCACAATACGATGGTGATGGCCCATACGCTGGATGAAAATACACCGCTTGACCTTGACTGGTTAACCTGGCACTATGCGAATTTGAGCATGGATAAGCGTTTGCGGAGGTATGCTGGCAGGGTGTATTTCCGCGATGACAACAGCACTGAGCATGACCTTGAAACCATCGAACCAAGTGATTTTCTTTCTTACGTTGATGGCCCATTCATGCGCTTCCAGGCATACAACGCGCGTGATGTAGACGCGCTGCGCAAGCTGTATCAGGCTCTGCGCGAACGGCTGGACGAAAGCGATTGGCTAGACTACTTCCTCAACGAGCAGGTTCCGTGGACCAACACGCTTGTGAACATGGAGACCCGTGGCCTTCCTATCAACATCGGTGCAGTTGAGGCCCTGGCTGAGGAGTATAAGCCAGAGCACGACCGCTTGGGTGCAGAGCTAGTTAAGGAGGCGAGCCTGCCCCTGTCATTCAACTTGAATAGCGGGGACCAGCTTGCGGCTTACCTGTTTGGTCGCGTAGTTATACTCAACGATACTTTGTTATACTCTAAGGAAACCATAGCGTGCTTGAAGTCCTGTTTGGGCGGGGAGCACGAGGACTGTGACATCACGATAGAGGAATGGTGGAATAGCCCAATAGGTACTTTGCCAGTAGGTTATACCGGTTATCACGTGTCTGAGTTGTTGCCCGAAGGGTTCGTGCTGGATAGGCTCGGACGGGACCGGGTGCATGGGCACTGGACTGTGAAGGGGCGCGGGCTTGCGCCTACCCCACCAACGAAGGACAAAGTGACGGGTAAGCTAGGCAAGCGGCCCTCTACGTCCAGCCCTGAGTTACTGTACATGCACGCGGATGACTCGTGGGTACGTAAGCTGTGCCTGGAGTACCGCAAGCTGGAGAAGCTGCTCACCACGTACTTGACGAAGTGGCCGGTAGAAGCTGTGGAGACTAGGGGAGGTAGCGGGGGTTGTATTGACCGACCTAGCCCGGATAAGGTGGCAGGCACCTCAAGCGACGCGTCGGTCGTGGTCGCGACTGAGGAGTGTACCCTAGTTTCCACAGGTTCTACTCACCATCGTCTGTATGGTCGGTTCAACCAGACTGGCACAGTGACAGGGCGCCTTAGTAGCGCCGGCCCTAATCTTCAGAACGTGCCGGCGCGGGGAGAGCGCGGCAAGGCGTGTCGTGGCCTATTCCAAGGCAATCTAGTCGTCGGAGACTACGACCAGCTTGAAATGCGACTGATGGCACACTTCAGTGAGGACCCGCAGATGCTTAAGGTCTTTCGAAATGGGGAAGACCCACACCTTATCACCGCGCAGAGCATCTTTGGCCCTGCCGCTACTGAGGAGCAGCGCGAGATTGGTAAGACCCTGAATTTTGCGCAAGGCTATGGCGCGGGGTCTAAGAAAGTAGCGCAGGTACTGTCTCTTGCCGGTTACCCAACGACAAAGGACACAGCAGCGGGCTACTTGGCCGAAATGTCGCGTTTCTACCGTGGCTATTTCCGGTGGAAGCAGCACATCATGGAGAAGGCGAAGCGTACGGGTAACGTGCAAACCATAGGCGGCGGACGCCGCCGACTGCGTGCCTCATTCAAAGACGTAGCTAACTGGAAGCTAGTCAGTTATGGAGAACGGCAGGCAGTGAATGCCATCATTCAAGGTAGCGCAGCGGACATCATCCGCCGCGCGATGGTGGCCTGGGACGCATTACCGTTGAGTAAGTACATGCCGATGTTAGCGCAGGTTCATGATGAGGTGATTTTCCAGCACTCAGCTATGCCTCCATCCGCTACTAGTCTGCAGATTTTGCAAAGCACGTTCGAAGAAGGGCATGGTTTCAGCCTTCGCGTGCCCCTGTTGTTCGAGCCACATGCAGGAAGTTCGTGGGCGGCGGCGAAGGACGGAACCGACTTAATTGGATTATTCGAGGAGGAACGATGAACGTATACGATTTACGCGTGTGGCATCCGAGGGTGAGAGACACCGGCACGATGGAGGCTGAGATAGGTACGCGGGCTTGGTGGGCGCTCTTGAGGGAGAACTTCATACAATATACAAGATGGCTATAAGCGATTGGAGAAGCGGGATGGCAAACTGGATTGATTGTCGAGAGCCGGGTTGTGCGTCGCCGGCAGAGCCGGTCGGACCCCTGTTCAAATTGAAGGGCGTGAATTACGACGGCAAAGCTGTCTTGGTTTGGTTCGAACATAGGTTATGTGCCACTGGGCACCGGCACCAAGTTGAGGTGTATGAGGAGGAGGAATGACTAGTGCCCCTCTTCGAGGTTGCCCTATGTGTGGTACCCCTGTCGCAGACGTGAAACTCGGTCTTCGCGACTATCGGTGGTTGGCTGATGCCTTGCCGGGAAAGGTGGCCCCGACCGACCTTGATTTCGTTCTAGAGCGGCGGGGGAGGTTCCTGGTACTGGAATTCAAGCCGGCTGGCGCAAGCCTACCCCTGGGTCAGCGCCTTACCCTGAAGCAGCTTGTGCGCGCGGGAATGGACGTATGGGTTGTGTGGGGCGAGGACTTGGACTTCATCCAGGTAGGCGCGGTTGACAAGCGGGGTGATGTCCCGTTCGTGGCAGATATGACTGTGAATCGGCTGAAGCGGTATGTTGCTGACTGGTTCAAGGAGGTAAGCGATGAGTGACGAAGAGCATGTACCCATATATGTGACGATTACACTGCTTGACTCTTCACCAGCACCAGAAGGACAAGTAGGGGTTACTGTTTCAACAGCGATTGAGTACACACCAGGACTTACGACTGACCAGGTGGCCACAATCTTATGGACCACGGCTACGAGTCTGGACCCGAGTGTAGCTGGGAGGGTAGAGAATGAATTACGAGGAGGCACTACTGAACTTAACCGACGAAGACGCAGAATGGGCAACACTTCTCTCGCCCGAAAACTTCTGGGTCTGGTATGGAGGAAGAGATGAAGATAAATGACACAGCTTACGATTATTGGCAAGAGGCGTTCTATCAAGTGACGCTGACTAGTGCGGAACTGGAGCTTATTTTCGCCGGCCTTGAGGCCATCAAGACACACGGCGAAGCTGGTGTTGTTGCTAAGCTCTTGGCCAAGCTAGAGCTTGCTGTCCCTATGCGGGAACGTGTGTGAAGATGGAGATTACATTCAACTGTAACTACTCATCTTCTCTTACCTCCTCTAGGTAGTGAAAGAAAACCCGTTCTGCGGCGTATTCTTCTCCTTCGTAGTCCCGCGTTCTTCCATCTACTGGGGCCACGAACTGCGGGTCATCTTCTGCGATGAGCCGAATCAAAGCTCGGCGCGCGCTTCGCGCGGCCTTGAATGCAGCTTGTCGGCTAGTACGTGCGTCGAGCCCGAGTTCGGTGAAGGAACGGAGGTCACCATACAGTGACCGCAACAGGTTACCTTTGGGGCGAGGCAGCATAGCTAAGTACGGTGCAAAGAACTGGTCGAGCTTCTCTTGCCACTCCTGCTCCTCGTGCGTGCGTTTGCGCCAGGGAAACTGTTGCTTTTCCCACCACCACAGCCGGTCTGCTGTGTTAGCGGATGAGCGCACCTCTTTAGTTCGCTCACCCTCTTGCGACTGAGGGCTGTCGCTTTCTCCAGTATCGGACCGCAATTGCCAATCTTCTTCGAGGAACGGCATCTGGTGGTTGTGGTACCACCGCTGAATATCATGAAGTGTTTCTTTGTCGGGTTTCTGCATTTACTCTCCTCTAGTCTGAGTCAAACTACTTCAGTTTCTTCCGCGCGTGCACTACTAGGTCTATGACCAAGCCCACTAGTGCCGGCGCGATTATGAACCCAAGTACAATGAATGCCGCTAGGTTCCAACGGGTCATCTACGTCCTTTTCTCTTCGGCTTGTACGTTTCGTGGTAATACCGGCGGAGCACGTTGGCGAGGTTGTGCCGTCCCTTTATCCATCCGTCATCTTCAGTCCAATGGGCATCAAGGGCGTCAGCGCGCTCGCCTAGGAGCTTGTGCCACTCCTGTTCTACGCGCGCCGTCTTTTTGCTGCCCTCGCGATACGTGACACGGGCCGCAAGCATAGCCTTATACATCGGACCTACTTTGGCTACTGCGTTGGCTACGTCATCCCAGGTCTGCATCGCCAGGTTCCCTCCATCCCTCACTCAACACCATGTTGGCGATAGTGATTAGTTCATCCGGTTGGAT
>ERZ1292642.130-Hain-H14-01um-R1-130-length-46216-cov-8_pt1 | contig 46216 bp, 86 predicted proteins | sample MGYA00564403_ERZ1292642 | MGnify/ENA primary metagenome ERZ1292642 (study PRJEB36523, sample SAMEA6512643) | groundwater metagenome | collected 2019-01-09 | study: AquaDiva: Metagenomics assemblies of 32 groundwater samples
GTCATCAGGCTATAGGCATATTCGACCGTCTTGAGCGGCCTGTCCATCGAATCGCCGCGATTGCCGTCGCTGCCGGTGCCGTAGTTCACGAAGAATATCTTGCCGGGCGAAGTCGGGACAATCCCGCTGCCGACGAGCGGGATGCCGAACGAGGTCATCCCGTTGGGATAGTTCGTGTAAGCCATGTCATTCTCCTCAAGCGGGGCCAGCAGCCGGAGAAGCCAGATGAGTAATCCACTGGCCCCGCATATTCGTTGTCAGGCGCCGGCGCTGCCGTAGGCGCCGCGGAAGTCGGACCAGCCCGCGCTGAACCGCTGGTAGGCCTTGTATTTCAGGTTCGAGGTGTCGAAGTCGCCGTCCTGGGCGAAGTCCGGCCGCTCGCGCCAGAAGAAGGTCATCCCGTTCTCGACATCGGTGCGGATGAAGTAGGCGTCCGCATCGGTGAAGTAGGGGTTGATCTTCGCGCCTTCCTGGAAATAGCCCTCGGACCGCAGCGCATTGACTGCGTTGTTGCCGGTATCGGGCGTCAGGATCGACTTCACGATGCGGGTGGCCTCGGCCCAGTTGGCCGTTGCGGTGTGCAGCGACTTAGGCATGAGCGAGATGCGAAGCCCGCGAGCATCGACCGCGTTCATGGTCTGCGTCACCGCATCCTCGAGCGCCGCTTCCGAAAGGTCCGCTGCGGCGAGCAGGTTGGACTGCACGCCATTGGGGGTCGGATGCGAAGCCGAGAACAGCGGCTGCCCGTCGCCGCCGGTGAACGAGCTGTTGAAGCCGCGATTGTAGACGTTGGCGCCCACGTTCTCGACGGTCTGGCGCAGTGAGCGGCCGAGCGCCTTGGTCTTCATCGTCGAGTTCTTGAGGTAGAGGTTGTCCTTCATCTCCTCGTGCGTGACGATAAAGCCCAGAGCATAGGCGACGTGCTGGTAGCGCGACTTGGTCTGCTGCTGGGTCGTGTCGTAGACGATGGCCGAACCCTGCGGCTTGACCGGAGCGAGGCCGAACCCGGGCAGCTCGACATCTTCCTCGTAGTTCATTTCCGAGGTCTTCAGCTCGAAAAGCTGCTCGTATTTCGGATCCCAGTCCTTGTAGCCGTCGCCCCAGACTGCGTTGAGCCCGGGCCAGAGAAGGGCAGGAATGTTGCCAGTGGTAATGGGCATCTGATGTTACTCCCTGAGCGGTGCGGCTAGATGCCCGCGACCTGGTTGGCGAAGCGGCTGCGATTGAGCTTGACGAGCCACTGGCCCGAAGCGGCGCCGGTGGCTGCGGCAGTGCCGAGATCGTTACCCGGCGACTGGAACTGCCCGATAATCTTGAGATCGAGCGTGTTCGTGCCCGCCTCGGTGCCGTTGTTGAGCACCATGCCGGACAGGCCGGTAATCGTGCTGCCGTTGCCGCCCACCGAGAAGTCGATGTTGAGGCCGATGTCGTTGGGCGTGAGCGGGGTGCCGGTGCTGATGTCCTGGCAGAGCAGGAGCATGTCGGGATCGATCGCCACGGTGATGACCACCTGCGTCGATGCCGGGGCATAAATCGGGGAATCCCGCGTGACGAGGTCCACACCGATGCAGACGCCGTCCTGAATCCCCGTGGTCACCGCCTGAGCGGCTATCGGGAAACTCTGGACCGAGCCGCCGACGTTGACGAGCACGGAATCGCCGGTCGCGGTGACGATGTCGCCAACGAAAATCGCCTGCGTGTCGCCCGAGGCGTGAATGTATTGTCGGGTCGCGCCATTGTAGGGCGAGCCGTCGAAATTGGAGACGGGGACGAACCCCTTGGGGGCATTAGTGTTCGGCATCGGAAGGCACCCTTCGCTAAGCTAGCGAGGGGCGCTTTTCAGCGGCCGTCAGCTAGCCCCGGTTGGAGGTTTCGATTGTTCCGGTGCCGTAAGCGTCAGTGAGCTTGCCGCCCGGGTCCTGACCTCGAAGGATGGACTCCTCGAAAGCGGCGTGGGCCTCTTCCTTGTCGTCGATACCCGCCGCATACTCGTCGAGCGGGGTTTCCATCAGGTAGGAATACTGGGGTGCGCCAAAGCCGTCGGTGCCTGTGAGACGGCGGACGCGGGTGTCGGTGCCGTCTGACTTAATGGCTTCATCGACAACGTGGCTATACGCCAGTTCTTCGGCGTCTGCAAGCCTTCCCGGTTTATCGACGAACCAGCGGCGAAAAAAGCCCTTCCGCTCTGGCGCGGCGAGCTTCAGACTGATGCCGCCAACGACCTTGCGTCGGCGGCGCGCCGTGGGCTTCTGGGCCGATTCCGAAGCGACCGGGGGCGTTGCGTCGTCCGCCATCTGGGCCGCTGTGCGACGGCGGCGGCGAGGGGGTGTGCTGGTCATGCTTTATTCCAATCGTAGCTCTTGGCGAACAGGTCATATGCCTCGGCATCGGTTTTGCAGTTCTCGTAGCTCTTGCTGATACCGATTCGGCGATACTGAGCGGCGGCCTCCTTCGCGTCCGCCGGCAGATTGGCGCCGGTCTTGGCGCTGCGATTGCCGCCGCCGTTCGGGGTGACGCCTGCAACGGCACTGGCGGGCTTGTCGCGAGGCGCTTTGCGCAACTTGAGCTGCGGGAACTTCTCTTCGACCTCCTGCGCAATGCGGGCGAAGAACTCGGACGGCGCGAGGTCTTTCTGCAGCCCCTGCCGCGCGTATTTGTCGGCCAGACGATCAGCCAGCAGCCGACCCTCGACCTCGAACTCGCTGGCGCTGCCGAGATTGCCCTTGTCATACCACGCGTTCGCCTCGCGGAAGGCGTCGAACTGCTCGTTCGGATCTTCGCCGTGGTTAGCCTCGCCGGCGTCCGCGACAGCGTCCTTGCGGAGCGTCTCGATCTGCGTGTCCACTCGGCGGTAAGCTGCCAGGTCGCCGGTTTCGACAGCAGCCTCCTGCTGCGCCTTCAGGTCCGCCAGCGCATTCGCATAGGCGTTCTGCTCCGACTGAGTGAGCTTGCGGACAACCCGCTTCAGCTCCTTCAGCTCGCGCTCCTGATGGTCGTATTTCTTCTTGAGCAGCCCGACATGCTCATCCTCCGCCGCGAGGAACTCCTCGGGCGTCTTGAACTTCGATGGCTTGGGCTTGCCGTCGGGCCATTCCTCGGGCGAGCGCCAACCCTTGACGCGAGCCTCGGCCTCGAAATCGCGGGCTTCTTCCTGCTCGTTGTCCTGTTCGAGAACGATCGGCGGTTCGATCACTTCTGCCGGCTGCGTCGCCATCACTCAATCCTTCCGTAAAAAGGGAGACTTTCCATTCTTAACCGTATCCTCTCCGCGCGGGCGGGCTGACTATGCGCCGCGCACCGGATGCAGCCTGGTTTTGCTCTGAGCGAGAGAATGGACTTCACAGCCGCGTCTCCGGTCGGCTGTTTGGAGTGGCTGCCATGAATTTCTCAGCCCCGCGCCGGAGCGAAAATTGTTTCGCGCAGGAGAAAAGGCCATGCGACCAAGCACGCCCACATCTTCCACGCGGGAAGACCGCGCCCCCAAGCGATGCCTGCACTCAAGATGCCGCAGTTGACGAATGCGTCGAAGAAGAACCTGCTCCAGTCCATGTCTATTCCTCCAGTAGCGCGGTGACATCTTCGTCATTCACAATGGTGTATTCGCGCTCGTCCTTGCCGGTGTGGTTGTCGCCGGTATGGCGCCCGACCTTCACGCGACTGCCCGGTTCGGGGAATTGAGCGTCGAGTCCGAATTGCTTGGCGTCATGCTTCGCCTCGGCCCACGCCATCGCGCCGACCGCAATCACGGTGGCGTTCGTGGTGGCCCACTTCTGCTTGTCCTTCTCGCTGTCGGGAAGGATGATGCCGCCCTTGGACTTTTCCTCGACCGGGTCGCGCAGGACCAGCACGCGGTGGTCGAGCGGGACCATGCCGGAGGGGTTCAGTCCGCACCTCTCTTCGTTCAGTTGGCCCGAACTGATGAGCCGCTCCAATTCCCGGGCATACCCGCTCACCGCGTCTTGTCCTTGCTCGGCTTGGCGACGCTGGCAGTCGTGCCCATCGCGTAACGCTGGCGGACGCCCTGCTGCATCTTGTCCTGCACGGGTTGCGGAATCGGGGTTTTGGATTTGTCAGTCATTGCTTGGTCTCCTTGGGTTCGTGGGCCACCTTCAGCCCTTCATCGAAGGCTTCTTGCAGGCAGTTTTGCACAATCGATTGAATGAGGTAGGCGTCTGCCTCGTCGCCAAAAGGCTCGCCGCGATTGAATTGGCGATGCATCTCCTGAACCACATGGAGCGCCTCGTGCGCGACCAGCCCCGCATATTGCGAATGCGATCGCTTGCCCCGCTTGGGCATGGTGACGATGCAGCAAGTTGACTCGCCTGCCCGCTCAAAGAAATGGGTCGAAGCGTCAGCGCTCGCTCGCGCCACAAAGGGCACGCTTTCCTTGATGCCCAAACGCTTCACCTCGTGCTGAAAAGCCTTCCGGCTCGTCGTGAAGCCGACGAACACCGGCCATTGGCCCATCTCGAAATATGTGATGCGAGGCTCGCTCACTCTTCCGGCTCCGCTTCAGGTTCGGGCTTGCGATATTGGTCTTCGATCATCTCAAAACTCAGTTCCGCCAGCGTCCCCAGCAGGACCGCCTGTGCCTGCAATTCCACCTTGTCCGCCCCCCATTGCCCCGAGGCCCACGCCTCCATCAGGTTGGACCGGCGGTCCGCCAGATAGGCCAAGTAGTCCTGCGTCAGGGGGTTGGCCTTCCATGCCTGGAATTGCTCCGGGTCCAGCAGGCGGTTCATTCGTCTCTCCTACGGCTTCGGCCGCCAGTTGCTCGGCATCCTCGACAAGGCCCATCTCGAAGGCCGTCTTGGCGGCAGTCATGCGGGTGCCCGAAGCGGAAGCGCGCGAGGCGTCAGCAGCAGCCGTGTTGCGCTCGGCCTCGCTCAACAGTTTGGGATCCGGCATCGGCGGCGGCACTTCGAAGTATTGCGGGATGTCCTTGGCGCCCAACCCTGCCAGCACGTTCTCGCGGATGACCTTCTGGTTGATGAGCGGATCGCCGTTGAACATCTCCCAGAGCGCCTGTGCCCGCGCCATTTTCTGCATGTCCGAGACTTGGCCAGGATCGCTCACCGGTATCACGTCGAGGTCGCGGTCTTCGTAATCGGCCCGGCCGACCTGAACCGCCTCGTCGCTGTCGTTGAGCTGGAAATACTCCTCGTCGTCGAGGTAGTCGCGGTTGAGCGAGCGCAGGATACGCAGCTCCTGTCCGAAAGCGCGGTGGATGCGCTTGAAGATGCCGGTCATCACCTTCTGGCCCTGCTCGATCAGGGCAAGCGTGGTCGTGGCGGGCTGATTGGCCGTTCCCTGTCCGGTCAGCACGTCCTGAACCGCGGTGATTTCCTTGGCCGCGTCGATCAGCAGCTCGAGCAGCGTGAAAAGCACGTTCGACGGGCCGCGCTCCTCGAACTGCACGATGTTGTCGCGCAAGGAGCCGCCGGTTGAATCCACCCGTGTCCATTCGCCGAGCCTGCGCCGCACCACACCCCCGCGAACCTGCACGCCGGACCCGAGAAACCCGCCGCCCGCGTTCTGCAACGCGCCCGCATCGAGCATCTGGTTCAGCGTGGTGTCGATGGTTTGCGAAATGTCGTCCAGCAGCGTGCCGAATCCAATGTCGTAGAACGACCCATCAGGAGCCGGGATGAACGAGTATTTGGTGAAATACTGGCGGCGCTCGATCTTGACGATTTTGAGCTCGGGAAGCTCATCGGCAACCTGCCCAAACATCTCCGGGCTAATGCCGCTCTGCTCCAGCAGTTCATCGAGGCGAACCATCTTGTCGTCGAAGTTGACCGTGACGCAATCCAGCCCGAAACACGGCACGATACGCGCAACCTGGCCTTCCTTGGTGCAGGTCACGACGTAGTGCTCGGGATATCCGTCGCCGTCCAGATCAAGACAGCGGTGCTGCTCGTAGTAATCGCCGAGCGCCTGATCGTCGTCGCCTGACTGGTCTTCCCCCGTGTCGTCGTAGGGAATTTCAAGCCACAGGCCGGCCGATATCTTCTCCCGCACTTCGTAGGGGTAGTAATGCAGGACGTGGGTGTAGCGCGGCGCGGACTCGATCGACTTCGCCCAGTAGTTGATGATGAAGTCGTCGCCCGAGATGATCTCGGAGCGGTTCGCGTTCTCGATGCCGTCGTAATACGTCTTGCGGAACACGCAGCCCGTGATCGGCAACATGAGCAGGAGCTTGTCGGTTTCCTCTTCCCATCCCGGCATCCGGTAGAGAAGCTGCCATGTCATGTGCTGGCCGATGCGATCCGCTCGGGCGCGCTTCGTGCCGTCCGGGTCAGGCCCAAGCACGCGGCCTTTGACGAGGTTCGATCCGTCGACGATCACGGGATAGGCGCGGGCCTGGAACTGAATGGCGGCGACCGTGAGCAGCGGATACTTGACGTTCGCCGCCTTGGGCCACGGGAAGGTCTTGGCCTTCTTGACCTGCATCGCCACGTCCAGCGAGCGCTGATAGCGGTCCAGCCAATCGCCCCGGCTGCCGTCGTCAATGTCCACATCGGCAATGACGCGCTGACCGATTTCGTTGAGCTTGGCCGCATCCAGCAGCTCGGCGAGGTTCAGCCCCGGCGCGAGGATTTGGCGCAGGGTCAGGCCGGTGGGTTCGGCGACCTCTTCCTCGATGGGCTCTTCGATGATGGGAGCGGTGGCCATCAGGCGGCATCCCCATAGGCTTGGCCGCGCTTGATTTGAGCGATTAGGCCAGTCGAAATGGGATAGACGCGGCGGACCGCTCGGTAGGAAGCCCGCTGGATTACCGCAATGTCATGCGGGCCGAGCGCCAGCTTCTTGGCTTTTCCCTTGAGCGGCGAAGGGCCGTCGCGAAGACGGAGCGTGTCCAGATTGTTCTCAAGCGCAGTCCCCCAGCACAAATTGACCGGGGTGTTGTTGAGCTTGTCGCCGTCGAGATGGCGCACCTGATGTTTGTCGGTAGAGCGCACACCGTGAAAAGCATCGCATACAAGAATGTGGACGCGGCGAAGATATTGCCGCCGCCCGATGTGCAGGTTTAGGTGGCGATACCCCTTGTCGTTAACGGGGGTGGAAAGGATTTTCCCAGCCCCGCGCCCCATGCTGTCAGCCACCACGCGTTTAACACGCCCGAAGCTGGACACGGCGTAATCGGGGGCTTCCGCAATGGGGCGCCACAACTCCATTTCAGTAACCGCCACTATCTGAGCGGCCGTCGTCGTGGCCGTCCCAGCGGTCCTCATCGTCATTGTCGGCAATGTTGAGGATAATCGGACGCGCAACAGCGATCAGTCCGAAGGCGTCAGCGCCATGGCTGGACCAATCATGGTCGGGCCCCAGCCCAATGCCGCGCTCTTCGTCGCGCTTCTCATGATACCAACCGATCGCCTCGATCCCGCCAGCGCAGAACTCCGCGTCGAAATACATCTGGGGGAACAGCCGGCGAGCCGCTTCAACACGCCGCATGGCCGCGCCAGCGCCCTGGTTGGGGATAACGATAACCTCGAAGCCCGCTTCCCGCAGCGCACCCTCGTAGGTGGTCTTGACGACCTTCTCGTGCGCCCCGCCGTCATGGGGCAGTATGCAATGAGCCTTGCCGTATTCGTTATCGCGCAGCCAATTGACGTGCGTGGCGAGCGGTTGGCCCTTGGCCTCGTAGTAATCCAGCAGCCACACGGCCTGACCGATGAACTGCACGATCCAGATCGCGGTCGCATCGGCTTTCGCTCCGGTGCCCCCAATGTCCCAGATGGCCCAAATCGTCATCAGCGGGTCGGGATCGAGCTGTGCCATCCGGCCCCGACTCTTCGCTTCGTTGAGCTGGAAAGCGTAATAGGCGCCCTCGGCAACGGTGATGTATTCACCTTCCCAAATGTGGCCGTATTGGTCGGGGCGCTCGCTCTGGTCTTTCAGCCTCAGCCGTTCGAGGATTTCCGGAAACCACGGATTATCGCGCCAGTTCATCTCCACGATCTTGACGCGAGGATTGTCGTTGGCCGCGCGGAACCGCTTGTTCGTGGCGGATTGCTTGCGCTCCGGGTTCCATGTGATCCACAGTTCGCTGTCTTCCTCGCGCAGCGTCGGGATCAGCTTGACCCACGCCTCCTCCGTGACCGGCTCGGCCTCTTCGATCCATGCAAGCAGGATGCGCGACTTCGACTTGATGCTGTTGATGTTGCGAGCAAGGCCGATGAAGCTGTAGCTGATGCGGCCCGACTTTGTGCGGATGAACGTCTCGCCGATTTCGAAATGCTCTTCCAGCCACGGCTCTTCGCGGATTGCCGCCTTCACTTCCTCGAGCGAACTGTCGGCGAGCGAGTTCATGAACTGCCGGCCGCACAGAATAATGCCCTCACGGCCAGCCATGTCCCAGATGTGCGCCCGAACAGCGGTCATCTTGGCGAAGGTGCGGGTCTTGGCTGAACCGCGTCCGCCGTGGGCACCACGCACGTCCGCTTCACCCTCGAACACGGGAACGAGCTTCTCGGGAATCTTGATTTGGGCGACGCTCATTTTGAGGTCACGCCGACGAGCTCGATGCGATGGACAACCGCGCCACCGCCTTCGCCGGTGAGCTGAACGGACGAAAGATCGGGGAGCGTCTTGCGGATCAGCACCTCGATCGCCTTGATCTGGGTCGCTGATAGGTCGAGATCGCCTAAGGCGTGCTTTTCCAAGCGGTTAATGAGCTGACTTGTCTGTATCTTCTCACGCGTGCGCTGGTCGTGCGAGAGGTGCTTGCGAGCAGCCACGGCTCAGCCCTTACCCAGCAGGAAGTCGGCGAACCGTTGCGCGTCAAAAACCACCGTGTTCTGCGAGCCGTCTTGGTTGATGATCGCAGCGGCACGAAGCGCCTCGATGCGCATTTGCTCGTCCGCTGCGTATTCGATGTCGGGCATTGGCTCAGCCCAGATTGAGCGCTGGTGCGAAACCGCGCAGCAGCCAGATCGCCAGTGCCACAATGACGACGACCTTCAGGATGGTCTTGAAGGTGCCATCGATCGGCAGGAGGTCGGCGATGTAAACCCCAACGCCAGCGAGAATGAGGACGATGACTACCGTGACGATGTCCATGCCGAGCCTTCCTGGCTATTGCTCGGCAGTTCAGTTGCAGCACAATTCTGGGCAGGGCTAGGGGTTGAAAAATCGGCTAGGCAGAAATGCGACCGAGTTGCTTCAGCTCCTTCACGATGCGCTTGGCGTTCCGGTAATCATAGATCCCGCATCGACGGGCGAGTTCGGTCCAGCGAGGGACCATGCCTTCAGCCGCTGCTTCGACATAAGCCGCCAGCACCTGCTTGCGCCTGCGCGTCATCAACCCCGGTGGCCTGCCTCGGTTTGCCATCAGCCTTCCTCGCATTGATCGCACAGCAGCGGCGTGTGGTTCAGCGCCGCTATGCAGTAGCGACTGATCCTCGTTTGGGTGGCGTCGCGTCGGCAGTCGGAGCAAACGGCGATCGGATTGTGCTGACCCGGGAGGTTAATGAACTCAATTTCGCAACCGTCGGCAATTGCTCGCTCCGGCGTCATTATCCCTGCAGGCCTCCCCCTCTTTGCCATTAGGGGGTCCTTGAAAAACAAAGGGTTAGGGCGCCTGCCGCCGTTCCGGCGTCACCGCGCTCTCGCCTTTCAGGCCGAGCCCCTGCGGGTCTTGTCGCTTCGCGCTTCGATCGCATGGCGTGGGTCATGGCCGGGCCGCCAGTCGGTTTTCGAGCTTCGCGATGCTGTAGAGGTGCGTCCCTCCGCCGCGATCCTCGGGGTTGTTCCAGGCCCACCGCAGATGGCTCCCCTCCAGTTCAAGCTGGGTGTTCCGGTTGCCAACGACATCGACGTAATCCGCCTGCGCCTTGGGCCGGGCGATGTCCGCCATGATCTCGTTGAGATCGCTCGCCTTGGGCAGGTAGGGACTGCGCGAGACGTGACGGCCGATTGCCTGCTCCAACTTCCATGGGTCAGCTTCGGCCAAGTCTTCCGCCAGCAAGGCGACCCGAGCCGCATGGGCTTCGAGGTCGGACTTGCTAGACGGCTCGTAGCGCAAGCCGAGGCGGGAGATCAGGCTCCGGATTTTCGCCGGCACGGATTTCGGCTTCGGCGGTGGCGAGCATGTCGAGGCAACGGTTAGGGCGCTCTCCTCGAGAGGCTTGGCGAAGATCGGATTGTCGGGGGGATAGTCCATTGGAACGGCTTTCACGGGGGTCGTAGGCGGCAGCCCAACCTCGGGCCACGATGGCTTCCAACAAGCGACCAGGCGGCCACTCGTCGTCGGTGAGTTTTTCCATGTCGCGGAGGAACTTGGCGTGCGCCGTCGCCGTGTTGGCGTGCCGCTTCTTCTCCCGGTTTTTCAGGAAGTCCTTCCACGACTGCGCTTCCGCCCAACTCGGGCGAGGAAAGGCATTGGGCTTCGCGCGCGCTGTTGGTTCGTTAGAACCAACTACTTCTGTCTCTGTATCTGCTTCTGTATCTGGGGGCGTTTCTGAAACGTTTCGTTTGGCGCGGTGCTTATGGACGCGCTCGGTGGAAACATCTGATTTATATTGAAACTTTGACCAGTTGTGTGGCTCGTAGCCATCGGCTAGCAGGTCTATAAGACCTAGGCTTATCAGCCGTTGAACGCCCGTTGATAGGTGGTCTAAGCGCCTCTTAAGCAGGTGCTTAAGGTCTTCCAGGCAGGGGATTGCGCCGCCATTCTCGGACGCCACGGACAGCAGTTCGACCCACAGGCGGAACTCCTTGTCCGACAGCCGAGCGACCTTCGGGTTGCGCATGGCTTCGGCGTGGAAGCGGAACCAGCGGCTCATCCTACGGTCACTTCCACGCGACCGGGCTTTTCAGGATCGGCGAACGACATGGACGGCAGAAATCGCTTGTCGTTCACCCCTAGGGCTTCGGCGACACCGTCGATCTGGCATTTCACACGGTTCCAGAAATTGACGCGGTCGCCCCTGTTATCGGGCGGCACGAAACGAACGTGCAGCGCAATATCGCCTTCACGTGGAACAGCCGGCTTGGCTGCCAGCGTGGCGAGGCGCGCCCATTCGCGATGTTGAGCCGTCGGGCCTGACTTGGCGTGCCAATGGCCTGTGTTGTGCCCTGAGAGGCTGGCAGGAGGGAATGGGAGTGTAATCACGCGGCCATCTCCGCGCATCGCGGGCAGTCGTTCTGGAATGGGCACACCGAACGCGCGACACAGCCCCAGCAATGGCGAAACTTGCCGTCCTTTACCGACGCTCTGCGCTCTTTGCGCGCAGTGACTTCCGCCAGCATCCCGTGCTTGTAGGGGAAATATGCGGGCGCCGCGGTCGGCGTGCCCGGAGTGGGCACGAAGCGCGGATGCAGCTTGATGTTGCTCATGCCGCGAACCTCTCGGGATGAGCAGCTCGCAACAGCCCAAGAAAGGCGACGCTCTTCGCTTTGAGCTGGTCCGATGCGTCGCGGGGATAATACCCATCGTGGGGCTTGCACGGCTCATGGATGCGGGGAAACTTGCTCAGCGCCATTTCGATGCGTAGCCGGCGTATTGTGCGCTCGTCGGGCGCGTGGGTGAAGTCCTCACGGATCCGCTGCTGCACCGCTCTGTCGCAGCGCATGGTCTGAACGAGGATGCGCGCGAAGGCCTCGCTGGTTTCCGGGCGCTGGTCGGGAAGGTCGCTAGCCATCACCGCGCCCCGAACACAGCATCGCACGCTGCCCTGCGGCGGCGCCATTCGGTCGAAACACCCTGCTCCGAGGATCGCTGCCGGAACTGGCGCGCTATCTTGCGCTGGGCCAGGTTGGCCTCCAGTTCGGTTTGATGTTCGATGATCGAGAGCAGGCACATCAGGCCACCGCCCTTTCCGCAGGGTCGGTCCAGCGCACATCGTGCTTCGCCCCGAACGCGTAGATCAGCTCAATCAGCCCCGCGAACTGCGCCACGGTGAGCGTTGAGCTCTTCATGCCGACCGGGAACATTCCCTCGCCCTCAAGGGTGGGCAGGAAGCGCATTTCGGTGCCGAGCGCGTTCAGGAACCGATGCTTGATGTCCTCGGTGGCGAACGTCTCCATTCCGGGCACTTGGCGCTGTAGATCGGCCAGCATGGGCCACAGCTTGCGGTTCTGGGCATCGCGGCGTGTTTCCTTCGCCAGCTTCATCACGAAGTCGGCGGGCGCGTCGTCGATCAGCTTGTGAGCGTGAGCGCGTTGGGTCGGGCCGAGAAGGCGGACGGTGGCACTCATGGCCGCAGCTCCCATTCGCCGCACCAATCCTCGCGTCGAGTGGTGGGCCACATCGACCGACCGAATAGCCGGTCGTCATTGCCCAGTTGCGGCGTAGTCGGCGCGCGGCGGCGACAGTCGGATACCGAGCCGTCGCAATGGGGCCCGCCCGCACCGAACTCCATGAAGGCGGGCACCTCGTGCTTGTTCGCCTCAGCGTATTTGCTCAGCGGCCAGAAGCGGCAGGTGCCGCAGCGCTGGGCTGCGCGAGGCGCACGCGTGACGAAGCTGAAGTTCATGCCGCCTCCCTGACTTCATCGAGCAGCCCGAGCGCGATCGATTCCTGCTCGAGCCAGCGCGCTTCGGCCAACAGGTCGATGCCGTGGGTGTCGAAGAAGCCGCGATGCCCAAGCGCTTCCACGCTGGACCTCGGCCCATGCTGGATCAGGTGATATTCCGGTGCCAGCGGCACGACGAGCCGGTGTGAGCGCGAGAAGCGCCCCATGCGGTCGGCATAGCCGGTGACGTGGTGGACGGTCGCTGGTCCGCCCGCAACGAGGCACGGGAGGCCAGCGACACGCTCCATGTGGCGCATTTCAGAGGCGGTTGCCTTGCTCAAAACGGGATATCGTCGTCGAGGTCGTCGGCGTATCCGCCAGCGGGCGGGCCGCTGCTGTAATCCTGCCTCACTTCGTCTAGGATTTGGCCCTGCACCTTCTCCTGAAGCCACTTGGGCAGCTTGTCGAAAGTGCCTTGATTGTCCTTGTCGTAAAGGACCGCATCGCCCTCCAGCGTCGGCTTAGCCGATCCCTTGGGGATGCCGCCGAGGCTGGCGACGTTCGCGTAGGTGCGCCCGTCCTTCTCGGTATGGGTCACCGTCAAAGTGGCTGGCGCGCCGAGCAGCTTGGCGATGTCAAAGCCACGCAAATCCTCTGGCGTAAACGGCACCGTCCGCCACGCCTGCAAGTCCTTCCGCAGATTGGCTTTGTCGCTCAACGAGAGCGTGTAGGTCTTGCCGATGACGGCGGGGCCTTCGTGCTTCTCGTTATCCTTCTCCCACTCGACGCGCTCGGCGGGGATTTGCCAGCGGATATAGACCTGGTTCTTCACGCTCTCGCCGAACATTTGCGAGGTGATGCGCTGCTTGCCGAGGTCGGCCACCATGCAGCATACGGCGAAATGCGTCCCGGCGGGCACGGGGGTAAAGTCCCCGCCGCCGCTTGTGTCTGTCGCAATAATTGCCATCGTTCGTTCCTTTGGTTCGTTCGTTCATTTGGTTCTGGCTGAAATCACATCGCGCGCAGGCTCCCGGACCAGCCAATTCGGAAGTTCGCTGAGTTGCGCGAAGTGTTCGTTGATCTTGGGTTTGTCGGGTTCGGCTTTGACCCGCTGAAAATCCTCGGGCACCGCATCGGGATCGACCACCTTCAAGGTCGGCTTGCCGTCGCGGATGAAGTAGGTGACTTCGGGAAGCTCGAGCTTTGTCAGGCGCCCGGCGCGCAGCACCTTGCCGATCAGGTTCCGGCCCGCTTCCACGCGCCGCTCGATGCGATCCTGGCGCTCAACGAGGGCGGCTTTGCGCACACCGATGCCGATCAGCATTTCTTCGTCGCGCGCCACTTGCTCGTGGATGCGGCCCACGACATGATCGATGTCGCTTTCGCCCATCAGCATGTCGTGGAACAGGCGCTCGTCATCGCCGCCAAGGAGCTTGTCCAGCTCGTCGGCAACAAGCGCGATGCGCGAGAGGTCGAAGCGCGCGTTCACGGCCTCGACACGTTCTGCGCGCCGGGCTTCTGGGCCGCTGCAATTGCCTCCGCCTCGGTTTCCCCGATGCCGAGCCGTCCGTCGGCGAGAACCACGGAATGCAGGTCGAAAGCGTGCCAGTAGCGGGCGCGGTCCACCACGATAGGGATACCCGCCGGATGGCCGAGACCGGCACGGGCTCGGTGCGAAGCACGGGTAGCCCGGCCCGAAGGGATCGCCGAAATCTGGTTCATTTCATCCTCCAATTCACGACCCAAAAACCCCAGTCACCTTCAGCGCCACAGCAGCGCCAGATGCTTTCCGGCGCGCCCATTCCCGTGCGATCTTGCGGCGGCACTGGCGACAACGAACACCGGCGCTGCCTACCGATTGCGTGTTCTCTGCCGTGCGCGGGTGACCGCAGGGCCATGTCGCCGCCTCAGCCAGCTCGGCTTTGACTTGCGCGCGTTCGGGGGTGAGGGTGGGCATCAGGCGGCTGCCAGCTTTTCGGTTTCGACCTGCACAGCGATGCGGCTCGCCAATGCGCGCAGCTTCTCTGAACTGTCCCACGCCTCCCACTCGTCGAGGACATCGGCGATTTCGACCAGCTCGCGCTCAATATCGGATAGGGTTAGGACAATCATGCCGACCGCCGCAGAGCCTTGAGCGACTTGCTCGCCTCTTCCACGGTGATGCCGCAGTGCTGCGCCACCCTCTCGTCTGAGAGGTCGGTGGTTGCGTAGTAAGCCAGTAGCTTGGCGCGCTTCTCCAGTGTGGCGGCCCTATCGAGGGCCTTGCGAGCGGCGGCATTTGAGCGGTTCGCGGAGGCCTCTTCGGCGGAGAGCTTCGACCCCGGCTTGCGCCCTTTGGGCAGCCATATGCCGGTTGTGCGCTTGGCGACCGCCCTCAGCGCCTCCGATGGCTTGTCGCCGGGCCGCAGGCGGTTCGCCTCGGCCATAGCAGCCTTGCCCCCGATGGGTTCGTTCGCGAGCGCGAACAACGCCTCTCTGGAAATACCTTCCGTCATGCCACTTCTCCCAACCGCCGCAGCTTCGCCAGTTGCGCATCAATCGCGTCTCGAGCCGCTTCCAGCGTCGGCCTGTTCGCCCGCACTTCCTCGGCATCGATATCGCCGTCAGCCAGTGCGACAGACAGCGCGAGCGCGGCTTCCAGAATGGTGATTTGCCCGCGCCGGTCGTCCATCGCGACAGGGCGGCTGTTCTCTACGAGGTCACGCAGCGGGCCGATGAAATGGCCGTTCCACTCGCGCCACGCGGCAAGCAAAGCGAACGCGGGCATTTCGGAAAAGTCGCCGTTGTGGTAGGCTTCGGCGCGGTCAGCGGACTTGCCGAATACGCGGCCCATGTCGGCGAAGGTCAGCTTATCCCGCGCCTTGATGGTCTGAAGCGTCTCGGCGATTGTGTCCCGCACCGACGACGCGGAAAACACCCGGCGATTGGCGTGGAAGTGCCCCTCGCTCATGGCCTACCTGCTCCGGCATGGAAGGACACCGGGGCCACGGAGCGATGGCATTTGGCGCCATCGCGGCCCGCATCATCGACCGTATTCGGGCGAGCGGGATTGTCAGCGCTAAGCCTGACGAACCGCTCCGCGCCATCCTCGCAGTCAATTGCCGGGATGAGGGGGGTGGTGCGGTCGAGGCCCAAAGCGGTTGCGATTGCACGAAGCTGGAACTCAGCCTTGACGCGCGTCAGATCGGCGATGACCTGTTCGTTGCTCGCGGGCATGGGTTATGCCTCCGCCGCGTTGAAGAAGTCGGCGAGGCGATCAGCGCCGGCCACCGTCAGCCGCAGCCAGACCCGGCGCGCGTCCGCGGAATCGGCCTCACGCTCAATCAGCCCGTCAGCTTCGAGCAGGGCGATGTGGCGCAGGGCTGTGGTTGCGGGCACGAACGAAGCTGTGCACGCCGAGGTGACGCTGATGTCCCGCTCCGCGTTGGCGTAGAGGTCGAGCAGGATCAGCCAGGACGCTTCCGCCATGTGCGGAAAGAAGCGAGCGCGCAGGTAGCGTTCGCGGATGATGCGCTGTGCGGTGCTGGTGCGACGGGCGAGCATCACCTCACCCCTCCGCGAGCCGAGTTCGAGCGGGCGTAGCCGATGGTTAAAGCCGCGTGTGCATCACCAACATATGTCAGGGAATGGGCGGGCCGGTTGCTGATACATGTCGAGTCGAGCGCATTGCCGCTCGGGGGGGATTCTCCATGCGGACGGTGTTTGCCGACGCGGCTCCAATCGCTGAAATACGCGGGGGGATGGTCTACTTGCGATGGGCGGATGAAGCCGAACCAGCTGTCGCTGTTCCGATCCATGTTGCCCGCAAGTTCTGCGAGCTCACCATGCGAACGCTTAACGATTGGGAGCGCGAGCAAACCGGCAGGCAGCCGGTGCCGTTCCGCAAGGTCAGGAATGGGGCGCCGATTTCGCACGGTTAGGCCGCTTTTTCGCGGGGATAGAGGTCGGGGCGCAGCGCGTGCCTCGAAATCCCGGTTGCCTTCTCGGTCGGGAGCACCAGCTCAGCAGGGAGCGGGTTATCCTTCTGCAGGATGTAGGACAGTCGCTGCTGCGACGTGCCGATGGCGAGCGCCATCCGGGACTGGTTCCCATCGAAGTGCGCGAGCGCCTTCTGCAGTGCTTTGTTTGCCATGACCCAGACGGCTACAATACTTTTGTCAGGCCGTCAACAACGCTTTTGTAAGCCCCCAACCTACAAGGCTCTTGTAGAGTGCGGGGCTATGGACACACCGCAAGAAGCCGCCGAATGGATGCGATCGGAGCGCCTTGAGAAGGGCTGGTCCACCTCTCAGCTTGCCGAGTTCGCGCGGCAATTCGCCCGCGAAGATGGCGACACGATCAAGCTGACCCAGCAGTCGATTTCGACCTTCGAGCAGGGCAAAGCCAAGAAGCTGCCGAGCTGGTTCAGATACGTCAGGCTGGCGCTCGGAAACGCCGCACCACCCGAAGCCAATGTCGTCAAGATTTGGGATCGGATACCGGCTGAGCGCAGAGCCTTGGCGAGCGAAGTGCTTAAGACCTTCGCGGACTTCTCTGGCTAATCGTGAAGCTAGGCCTCTGGAATAGGCTGGCTGTCGTGGTCACTGGCCTCGCACTTATCGCAGTGCCGGTGTGGACAATCGGCAAAATCAATTCCGATCAGATGGACTCGCGCGAAGCCTGGTATTGGCTTTGTGAGGAGCAGGCCCGGGCGCTGCCACTGCCGGAACGATTTGTGGCGAGCGAAAAATGTCGCGACGAGCGCTTTACTCCGTCCGCCTATGCTCCGGGGTGGAAGGAGTGGCGAGAGATGCTCTTCGGCACCCTGCTCGTGTGCGGCATATTGTATGCCCTGATCTGGCTTATCGTCTGGGTTGTAAAGTGGGTCTGGCGAGGCCGCAGCCCAAGCGCCTAAAAGCGGCCAATCGAAAATAACCACAAAACTATTGTTGACAGGGTAACAATGGTTTTGTAGGACCATCTCCACACACCCGCTGCTGCCTCTGGCCGCAGACCCCGGTGTGAACCGCATTTGGCGGATGGAGGTGAAGATGGCGCGGAATGACAATTGGACAGCCGCCGCAGGTAAGGCAAAGGGTGAAAGCATCACGCTGGTCCTGACCGGCTCGCGCTACAGTGACAAGGAGTTTCCGGAACAGCTCGCCGAGGGGACGATCACTCGGGTCACTCCGGCCACGCGCAGCTTCACTATGCCCGGCGCGCTCAGCGAGGGCAATATCCGCTGCGGCGCGCGTCAATGGCGGGCGACGGAAACCAACGGTATCGCTTCGATCGGCGACACTCGCGTCGAATACCGGATCGCCTCTGCCGACACGATCGCCCGGCTGACCGACCCGAACCGCGCCCTTCGGGGGACGCTGGACGGGTCCATGCGTGATCTGCGCTACACCCGAGCGAAGTCGTTGGACGAAATCGGCGACCTTGTGTCCGATCTGGAAACCGCGCTCGTCGCAGCCAAGGCGCTGCACACCGCTCTCGCCGAGCAGGTGGCATCATGAGCCATCGGCTGCCGCTCAAGGATATCAAGTTCATCGCTGACTTCGCTGCGTTCTGTCGCACGAAGGGGGATGAGGCGTATGATTACGTCGAGCCGCAGGAGTGCGCTTGCTGCCAGTTCCTTCGCGAAACCGGCAGGGCTGCGGAACCCTCAGTGATTCCGAACAAGTGGCGAGACTTTGCTGTCGATGGGTTCGAATTTAAGAACCAGATGCCGGAGGGCATGGAGGCGGCGTTGGTCGCTGAGGGTTGCTTTGGCCAATCTGACGCTTGGACCTTCTCCGCGCTCGCCCACCGCCTCGAAGCATTACTGGCAGATGTGCCTGTTGAGATACTGTCGTGAGCGGGGAAGAACATGGGCGTTCCCCCGCTGATGCGGGGTCAGGCCACCAGCCTACGGCCTCAGCCCTGCGGGCTTCGCAGAGTGGTGTCCTTAACGCGGGCGGATTGCGCGAGCTGATCGAACGCTTCCAGCACGACGGCAGGCCGCTTCCGTGGGTGGTCCACAGCGGCTCCAGCTATCGGCGCATCGCAAGCGTTCCAACGCGAGATAGCGGCTTCCACAGCTTCCCCGACGGCAACGTCCTGCACGGCATAATCCAGCGCAGCGACGGTCATCCTGACCTGTCTATGCCTGAGAGCGAACTTGAGGCGCTGGTCGAAGTCATCAACCTTCTGCCAGCGATGGCCGACGCGTTAGAGGCGGCCTCGACCACTCTTGCGATGCACCCCGGCTACGCCGCCGATGTGACCTTTGCCGCGATTTGGCAGTGGCTCGAAAAGCGGGAACTCGCACTCGCGACGATTGCGAAGGTCTTTCCATGAACGCCCCCACCAAAATCCCCGTCCGCGATGTTTACGAACACGCAGATGCGCTGGACGACTGCGGCGATCTGTTCCGCCGCGATGCTCGTCGCCCTGGATACTGCTGGGCATGGGCCATCCGCTCGGAAAAGCCCGGCAAGGCGCCAGCATCCGACCCGCCGTTCTACGCCAGCAAGGCGGACGCGGAGGCCGATGCCGAGAACTATCGCCGCCAGTGGCGCGGCAGGCCCGGTGCGCCCGTCTACTCGGTGCGCGAGGTCTATACCTCGGTTCACGGGCTGTTGCGCGGAGAAGTTGCTCGCCCGCTGTTTGGGCAGCGTGGCTTTGCACGAAATGGGGGTGTGTTGTGAACGTCGCCGAGATTCTCACCAAGGCCGCTGATCTGATCGAGCCGGAAGGGGCTTGGACGCAGAAAGCCAACGCGCGTGACAGCGAAGGGCGGAAAACCTTTGCGTCCGGCGAGGATGCTGTCTGCTTTTGCATGGCCGGCGCGCTCATTCACGCAGGCGGGGGAGCTTATCCGAAGGAATTTGTGGACGCTGTTCTTCCGCCCGCTCGAGGTGGGTTAGACCGGCTTGTCTTCTTCAACGACGCTCCCGAGCGCACACAGGCCGAAGTCGTCGCAAAGCTGCGTGAAGCCGCCGAACGCGCCCTCAGTCAAGGAGGGGGGCGGTGAGAGGCTCTCGCATGGGCATGTATGCCGCAATGGTCGCCGCTGCCAGTATGGGCATCGCTGGCTCCTACTCGGCTGCGAAAATCGCCGATGACAGCGACGCGTTCCTGCCGCTGCGTCATCGCCCCGACCGCAACAAAGGCGGCTCGCGTGGCAAGCGGCACTCTGACCGTCCCGCCAAGCGTTCGAACATGAAGGTTATCAGCAAGCGGGTTCGGCGCAAGCATCGTCGGAGCGCACAATCGTGATCGACACCGCCCCCCTCACCGGCGCGTTTGCGGACCACGATTGTCCGTTCGACGCTCGGCTTGCTCGCACGCCCTACCTGGTGCTGCCGAAGCTGGCGCTGCAAGTCATGCCCCGCGAATGGCGGCTGCGCTTCGATGCGATGCTGGCCGAAATGGAAGCGCTCGGCATCCAGACGCCGAAATACCATGTGTTCCGCGATGATGGTCACGGCGAACGCTACACGCGCGCCACCGTTGTAAACGAGAGCACGGGCTTTGTCCGCATCATGGGCGGCGAGGCAGACCCTTGGGCCGACTACCGCCACATGAAACACGAGAAGGTGGCGGCGCTGTGCCCCGGTTTCGCCGCGAAGGCGGGTGTCCAATGACCGGCTACATCCCGCACACCGAGCGGCACGGTCCAGCTCCCGAGTTCGTGCCTGGCCACACGCCGACATTCACGCTCGAGCGGCACATTGCGTCCCTGCGAGACCGTGACCCCGTTCGCTGGGCGCAGCTCAATGCCGAATGGGCTGACCCAGACTTTCACCCGTGGGCCGATCCGGTCGGGCGTGATGCGATGGAAGGGGTTGAGCGGTGAGCGACTGGCTTGAAAACGCAGCCGAGCGCGAACTGGTCGCCGAGCGGCTTTTCGCTAAGGTTGAGGTCCAAGCCGCGCCCGATGGTTGCTGGAACTGGACTGGCGGGAAACGAAACGGCTACGGCGCGCTGTGGATGTCAGGACGCAGCAGGCCGACCCATCGCCTGTCCTATGAACTAATCCACGGGCCGATTCCTGCGGGCCTCCAAATTGATCACCTGTGCCGAAATCGAGCGTGTTGCAACCCGGCGCATTTGGAGGCCGTGACTCTGCAAGAAAATGTGCGGCGTGGCGATGCGGGCAAGCACATGACGGAGAGGGCGGCTCTGGCAACGCACTGCAAGCGCGGCCACGAATACACACCCGAAAATCTGCTCCCTAACCAGCGCCATCGCCACTGCAAGGAGTGCCGGCGCCTGCACTGGCCGAGGAAGAACGCGCTGCGTAGGGCCGCTCGCGCTGCGAACCCATCTCCCCCGATAGTCGGGAGTCTGCACCCCAATGCGAAGCTGACCGAAGAGGCTGTGCGAGAGATACGCGCAACAGCGGGGCAAAGCATGGCGCTCGCCCGCAAATTCGGCGTGGCTGACGCGACTATTTACGCCGTGCGCTCCCGTAAGATCTGGAAGCACGCCTAATGGCCGCCATCCCCAATCTTTTGCGCCATTCCCGCCGCTCTTTGGGAACGATTGTTCTGGCCATCTGCATCGGTGTTGCTGGGGCGGGGGTGTTGTTTGGACTGGCTGAGTTTGTTGCGGTGACTTGGGAGCCGTTCGGGTGAGCGTGCTGGAAACCACGCGCGCAGATGGCACCAAATCGCGGCTGCAAAACCGTGTTGAAGCCGCCCGCAGCCTCGCCGACGAATTAGCCGATCAGGGGCAGGCTCGCATGGCGCAAGTCATCCGCGATCTGTGCAATTCGGCGCTCCAAAGCGCGCGCACCAACAGCCAGCTTTACGGCGACCTTGCCGCCCTTCGCTCCGCCCCTTCCGTGGAAGACCCATCCACACGCGACCCGGCCACGGACGGCTCGCAACGGAGTTCGACATGACCGACGATGCGCTGGTTGCGAAGCGGGGGAGCGAGGTGCCAGCAGAAGCTATGGCCGAGCTGGAAGACTGGATCGCCCGCAAGCCCGGCGAGGCAGGTGAAAAGGCACTGTTGAACGCGCTGGCGATGTTCGAGGCGTTCACCGGTCAAATCGCGCTGGAGGAAGAGCGCGAGCAGCAAGTCGATGGCAGCGCCAACTGGCAGGTGCTGCTCGGCTGCCCGGTCCAAGCGGTGTTCGCCGAAACCGGTCAAATCGACATCGACAGCAGCGGGAGCGGGTTGGTGAAGGCCAGCAGTCCGCAGACGGTCCGCTATCGCGTCGGCATGGCGACGCAGTGGTTGCAACTTCCCGAGGGAGCGCGCCACGGCATCATTCGGCTTGCGGCTCATCAATGCCGCCTACCCGCGGAGACAACGTGCGAGGAACCGCCGCTCGCTGTTGCTGCCCTCTGGCGTCCGTGGCGTCGTGTGAGGTCTGTATGACCCTGCGCCACCACTCCGCCGGCAACGATCGCTCATGGGCCTTCACTCGCCGACCCCAGGATGCGTCGCTGAGGCTGCAACAGCATGGCCGCGTCCTTCCGATGCTCTCAGAGCAGGGATGGTGGGCGAAGTGGTGGGGGGTGAGATGAAGGGCGCTTCCGACAAGTCGGACCGGGCCGTCGTGAACGGAGCCAGCGAGGCTGTCTCCGCCGTTCCGGCTTCCGTCCCTAGCGCGAAGGGGTGGCCGGCAGATGGCGGGCCTCTGGATTTCGAGGCCATTTCGAGGCCCGTTTTGCACGCGATCCGCTTCGCCTACACCCTTGAGCGCCGGGACCGTCGCAAGAACATTCCTTGGCGCGGCCCGGAAATCGGCGAGTCGATGCGGGCGTGCAGCCCGTTGGCGAAGGAGCGACTCAAGGCCCACCGTCTCGCGTATGCCGAAGAGGATCAGGGGCGGGACACGCTAGAGGAAATCGTTGGCCTCGCCATTCAGTTGGGCATCGAACAGGGGCGGCGCATCGCCCGTTCCGAAGAAAGCCGCTTGTTAGACAGCGCCAACGGTGCAGTTTTTACGGTCCGCGTGGACTGGCAGGGCAGCACCTCGCTGCACACCCAAAGCGGGTTCCTGTCCGATCCGGTCGCCTGCCTCAGGGCGGCTATGGGCGCTTTCGAATACGAGCTTGCGCGCGTCGAGAATTGCCCTCGCTACCGAGCGCTCGCGCAAGGGGCCGTAGGATGAGCGCTTGGCGAGATGTTCCGTGGCAACTCGGCGCGACACCGTATTCCTATGGGGTGCGCGTTTGGCTTGAGCGCATCAACGCGCTACGCGTTCACCTTGGCATCATCTGCGACAGTTTGCCGGAAGAAGCCGAATGGCTCCAAGGGCAAGTCGCCGCCGCCAAGGCCGAAGCGGATGAATATCTCGCGGACTATGCACCGGAGCCGCCAAAGCTGCTTCTGCACGCGTTTGAGCCGCACCCAAAATATTCGTGGTTTTGCGATCAATGTGGTTATCCGCCGCACGAACCGCTGAAGCACTTCCCCACGCAAGCGATCGAAGCCCGCAGGGCCGAGACTTTAGGCTCGGTTCACGAGAGCGCGGTCGGCTCTGCCGATGCGCCCGACCCCAATCCCACCCCTTCGCCCGAAGGATAACGCCATGACCCCCGACGCCACCCAGATAGCGCAAAGCCTCTCTCCGGCGCAGCGGGAAGCGATGCTCGATGCCGGGGACCGCGAGGCGTTCTGGCGTCAGATGGAATGGATCGAAGCCGAGAATATCGCCTCCCGCGCAAAGGACCGTCCATGACTGACCAACCCGGCGGGAGCGTGTTGCGGGAGTGTCCGGTGCCATGGTGCCAAGCGCCCGACCCTGAACTTTGGGGGTTCCCCAAGGCGACAGGCAGTTGGCGCGTAACCTGTCGCAAGTGTGGCTTCGAAACGCATCGCCCATATCCCACCGAAGCCGAAGCCATCGCAGCATGGAACGCGCGCTCAGAACCGCTGTCGTCTTACGAGATACAGCAGCGGGCCGGAACCGACGACTGGAACGCTGCTGTCGAACTAGGGACTGTTCCACTGTCAGTTTACGAGTCCGCCGTGAAGGGTCGACAAGACTTCCGCGCTGCTTTTCGCCGCTGTCGGGATGCGCTCAAGCCGTTCGCAGCAATCGCTGACCGGACGGCTAACCTCGTGCTGCGCCCCGACGATTCGATTGTGCTGGCCGCAATTACCGCCCTCCGCCCCGCTCCTTCGCTGGAAGGGCCGGAGAGTGGGCTGGTGGAGGAGCTGGAGGCGCGCGACTTAGCGGCTCTTGTAGATGCTGCCCACGATTTCAGAGCTGGTTGCGAGAACTCGTGGGCCGGGGACGAACTTATCATCACAGAGACCGTAACTGCGGCGTTCAACCGCTTCAACGGCGTCCTCGCAAATATCAGAAAGCATAGATTTGCCGCCCTCCGCCCCCGCGTTCTCGAACAGGGGGAGGTGGACCCGGAAATCCTCCGCCTGGTTTCTTGTGCGGCGAAGGGCGACAACCTTCTAATCGTCGCCAGTGAAATCCGCCGCATAATCGACGCCGCCCTCAAGGACTCGCCCGATGAAGGATGACCTGATCGAGCGGGAAGCCGCCGCCGCCTTCCTGCTGCACCAATCTGAGCTTAGTTTCGCTCGTCAATGCACGGGCAGGCACGCGCTCTACGCAGCGGCCCACGCCATCCGGGGTGGAGAGCATACCGGCTTCCATGTTCAGTGCATCGGTTGCGAGCAGCCAATCGGCACCCGCGCCTATGTGAGCGACGAGAACGGCGAAACAGGCTGCCCCGCGTGCTTCACCGACGATGGCTCCGGCGTGTGCTGGAAGGATGAACCATCGCCCGCCTCTCGCATCGAATCCCTGACCGCCGAGCGCGACAGCAGCGCGGGCTACAAAGAGGCGTTCTACCAGATCGCCGAACTGCTCGGCATCCCGGCGCAGGACAAATCGCCGCGCGAGGTTTTCGAAGAGCAGATGCTGCCGGCGATCCGCACCGCTCTGGAACCCACGCCATGAACACCTGGCTTCAATTGTCGCTCAGCGTCATGGTGCTGAGTGTGCCGCCGCTGCTCTTCGCCTACCCGATGGCCGGGAGAGGTTGGCCGTATGACAACCGCCGCGCCGATATCATCGCTGCGGTGTCGGCTTTGCTGCTGGCGCTTAGCTTCATCGCTTCGGCGCTGCTGTTCATTTGGCAGCCCACGCCATGACAGGGGTTGAACAGAGCGCGCCTTTCCACAGCGCCAGCGTAGCGGAGCGGTTCTGGGTAAAGGTTGATCGCCGCGCGCCCGACGAGTGTTGGCCTTGGCTGGGAGGGCGCGGCTCCACCGGTAATGCATATGGGCGCTTTTCGCAGTCTCATGGTGTGCCTCGTCCGGCCCATCAAGTCGCATGGGAGATCGCCAACAACGCCCCATTCCCCGCTGGGAAGCTCGGTTGCCATTCCTGTGACAACCCATCTTGCGTTAACCCCGCACATATCTGGCCTGGGACGCAATCAGAAAACGTGCGCGACTGCGTAGCCAAGGGCCGCAATCACGACCTCACCAGAACTCACTGCACGCGGGGGCACGAACTGACGGATGCCAACCGGGCGCCTGTGGTGGGTCAAGTTGGTCGCTGCCGTATTTGCGCGCGGGAATACTCCAAAGCCTACATGCGCAAGGTGCGCGAGAAACGGAGGGCGGCCGGTGGTTGAGGTCATTCAAGCAGACCGGGATGCGGCGGCGCGGATTTATCAGGATCGCCGCGATCACGATATGGCAGGATGGTGCCGGGCGGGTAAGGCCGATGCAGACAGTATTGTCCAAGCCTTCGCCGCGCACAGGGCTGCCGGTGTGGCGGAAGAACGCGAACGGTGGGTCAAACTCGGTGCTGGCCATGATTAGGTCGATCCCCAGCGATATCCCAACTGCGCTCCGTGAGCGCTTTTGGTCAAGGGTTGACCGCCGGGGGCCAGACGAGTGCTGGCCTTGGCTGGGCGCAAAGAACGAGAAGGGCTACGGCAAGTTCGACATACCTGGCCACAGTCCGTTTTCGGCCCATCGCATTGCTCTCCACCTCACCGGGCGTGAGGTCAGCCAAAGACTGGTCACCGACCACTTGTGCAGAAATCCTGCGTGCTGCAACCCGGCTCATCTGGAGTTGGTCACCCAGCAACAGAACGTGGTGCGAGGCGAAGCTGGCGGGTGGCAAAAGCGGCTCACTCACTGCAAGCACGGACACCCCTTCTCAGGCGATAACTTGCTCCCAGGGACCCGAGGCGTCGGTCGGCGATGTCGGGAATGCAAGAACGCTCTGGCGCGCGCGGCTAGCAAGAAGCGGCACGGCCAACCCGTCGCCGCCGCCGTCAGGGAAGCGGGGGAGAAGGTTGGTGGGTAGCGACCGCGCCATTCTCGCCGAAAGCGTCGATCTGGAGAACCAGGCCGACTTCTACGCGATTAATTGCCAGTTCGGCCCGGCGTCTCAATTGATGCGAGAAGCCAACAAGCTGAGGCAGCGCGTGTTCGGCAAGATCGCCGATCCGAACGAATTGCGCGACAGAACCTCCGCCATCCTCGACGCCGCGCCGGGGGTGGGAAGGTGACGAACGCCGCACTCCAAACTGACGACCGCCGGCCGTTTTCCGTGCCCCAGCTTGCCGAGCGTTGGGGGTGCAGCGACGGCCTGGTGCGCAAACTTATCCGCAGCGGCGACTTGCAGTGCTTTCGGCCCGGTGCGTTAATCAGAATCAGCGCGGCCGAGGTGGAGAGATACGAATGTCAGAGCCCTTCAGCGTCCAACGATTCCGGGGCGGGTTCGCCATCGTCTGGTGGGAGGACTGCGGCGAAGGCCCGAAACGTCGCCGTAAGCCCCTCACCGCGACAGATCAGGAAAGCGCCAAGGCCGAGGCGCGCCATCGCTGGAACGTCGGCGGCGACAGTGACCCGTGGACCGTGGCCCGCTGCATGACGGCCTACATCGCCAGCATTGAAGGCAAGCCATCTCACCAGCGCCGGGAGGATGGCTGGAAGGCCATGCGCGGGTTCTGGGAGAACGTGGAGCCGGATCTGATCGATGAGCCGATGTGCCGGTCCTACCGCGCTCGGCGCAAGGTCGGCGATGCCACGGTGCGCTACGAGCTGATGCAGCTATCCACGGCGCTGGGCTGGGCGGCCAAGAATGGCAAGATCGATCGGCGTCCTGCGATATGGCTTCCGCCGACGCCGGAGCGCAAAACCCGCCACCTGTCCCGCACCGAGTTCGACAGGTTCTTCGCCGCGGTAAGAGCGGACCACGCCAAGCTCTACGTCATGCTCGGCCTGCACACGATGGCGCGACCCTCGGCCATTCTCGAGCTCACCTGGGATCGGGTGGACTTCATGCGCCGACGGATCGATTTCACACCGCCGGGCCATGTCCGCACATCGAAGCGGCGCACAGTCGTTCCGGTGAATGACGAGCTGCTTGGCGCGCTTCAGGTCGGCCACGCGGCGCGAACCTGCGAGTTCGTGATCGAACGGGGAGGGGAGGGGGTGGCCAGCGTCAAAAAGGCCTTCCTCGCCGCCAGCCATAGGAGCAATGTCCACGCCACGCCCTACACGCTGCGCCACACTGGCGCGGTCTGGGCAGCCGAGGCGGGCCGGAGCATGGCGGAAATCGCGCAATTCCTGGGGCATGACGACAGCCGAACGACGGAACGGCACTACGCGAGGTTCAGCCCAGACTACCTGATGGGCGTTGCAAACGCGACCATGCGACAGCCCGGAGGTTCAAACCCGACCTCTGGCCCCTGTTCTGGGGAGGCGCAAAGTGCTTAGAAAACAATGGTCGGGGAGAGAGGATTCGAACCTCCGGCCCCTGCCTCCCGAAGACGGGGTTCCTCGCGTCACAGAGCGTATTTCTGGCGTCGTTTGCTTCGGTGTTCCGCATATGGTCACGTTCCGTAGCGTCCATGAACACGGCTTAGGTTCAAATCGAACTTTCGGCCCCTGTCTTTCCCTCCCCAACCAGGCAGCGCTCGCGATGGGGCTGGAAGGGTGAGTGAGCTGCTCGCTTGGCGGTGGCCTGATGGTCGCCCCGAGTGCCCCGCGTGCGGCCACGATGCTATTTCCACCGTTGCGAGCCGGGCGCAGTTCCGCTGCAAAGCGTGCCGTCACACTTTTTCGATCACCAGCGGGACCGCCCTGCACTCGCTCAAGGCCGGCGCCGAAACGGTCGTTGCGATTCTGCGAGCCTTGGCAGACAATCCGCGCGTGTCAGTAGCCGAAATTCACCGCTTGACCGGCCTATCCTATCGAGGGGCCTATTATCTCGTGAGCCGCCTACGCGAGCATAGTCATGCCTAAAGGTATCCCAGGCTGGAAAGCGCCACGCGTCGGCCTCGTTCTCGGCCTTGAAATCAGGGATGAGTTGATCGAGGCGGTCAGAGAGGCCGTCGCTCAGGGAGGGCCGGGGCTGACCTTCGGCGCAGTGGCCGACCTTTTTGGCCTGTCCTACCACTACGCGCATAGTGCCGTGCAAGAACTCGCCATTATAGGCGATGTCGCGCTGGCGCATCGGGCCGACAGCAACGTTCGTCATATCGTGCTCCCCGGTTGGGAACCGCCGCCAAGGCCTGAACTCACCGCCAAGCAGCAGGCGGCGCTCGATTATCTCATCTCCGTCATGGACGAGGATGGGGTCGCATACGCGGCCTACAAGGACATCGCCGAAGCGGGCGCGGCGATCGGCCACGGCGTAAGCGTCTGTCTTGATGCCCTCGACAAGAAGGGCTTCCTCTCATTCCTGTTGCGCGGGCGCGGCGCTCGCCGGACCTTGTTTCAAGTTTATCCGGAAGGCAACGGTCCGAGGGAATATAGCCCGTTCTACCATGGCATGATTGAAGCGCCGGCGCACCTTGGCCTCCCGCTGCCTGCCGGGTTTGCCGAATGGGCGCCCGGCAAAATGGTGGCCGACGGGTGCGAAAAATTCGGTCGCGTCGCTAAAGTCATCAGGCGCTGGTTCCGCGAAGCCGGGATTGAGCCTGTCCCGGTGAAGCGCGAAGTCATCCCGCGCCCAGAAAGGTTCGCAGAGTGGGCAGATGGCAAGTCGCTCAAGGACGCGATTGCGTTTTACAAGCGATCCGCTGGCGTTGTCGGGCGCTGGTTCGCAGAGGTTGGCATCAGGCCAGAGAGTGGTCCGGACCCCGTTCTGGCCTACCCCTTCCTTGCCCGCGACAGGGGCACGCCGGAGCACGTTCTTTTGAAGAAAGTAAACGCAGCCGTCCCGACATGGCTGCCACCCGACCGTCGCGCGGACATCTGCCAGGATTTGCTCGTCGCGATCCTGTGCGGCGATATCGAAGAAGAGTTGCTGGAGATGTCAGCCAAGGATTTCATCCGGCGCGTCATCAGACAGCACCCGACGCAATTCGGCGACCTTTCGCTCGACCAGAAGATCGGCGACACCGACCTTCGGATCATGGACTCAATCGAGGCCGAGCCAACTCATTGGGATTTCGCATAATGACCGCTGTTCGTAGCCGCCGGAATGCCCTCGCGTCTGCGATGACCCGCACCTTCGTTCCACGACCCGAGCAGGTGTGGCAGCCGATCCGCCCGCGCCCTAGGCCGGAAGAACCAGAAGCCCCACAGATTGGCGCTGGTCCGCTCTACGAAACGGACACGATCCTCGTTACGAATCTCATCGGTGTTCGGGAATCGCAGCAAGTCACGCTCAATCGACGCGCAACCGTGATCGACGGTTGGCTACACGATGACGAGACATATTTCGAGCGCCGCCACATCCGCGTAATCGAGCGTTCTCGCGACTTGTGGCGCGAGGTGTCGATGGCTGCGAACGATCCTACACGGGGAGCGTTCGACAATCGGGGGCTGGAAATGGCCCGAGACGATGAGGATGCCGCTCGCGCCCTCAATCTGCTGCGCCGAGCGCGCGCTCTCGTGCCGCGCTGGCAGTGGAACTTGTTCGAGAACGTGGTCCGCTGGAATGAGCCCTATGGGTTCCCCGGTTCGCGCCTTTGGAGCGACAGGCCGGAGCGCGGTGAATGGGCGCGGCTTGTAGTGCGCAGCACGGCGGAGACTATCGCTAAGAGCCTGTTCCTATGACCCCCGACGAATCCAAATCCCGCGAGCTGCGCGCGTTCTATCGCCAGTCCAGTCACCGCGGTGAACCATGGACCGTCACAAAGGCCGAGTTCGAACGCCTGTTCGGCAGGCCGGCGGAACCAGGCGAGGCGGAGCAGATTGTCGCGAGGGCATGGATTGAAGCGCGCGAGCTGGCAGGGTGGCGCTACGATGTGGGCTACCAGCGATGGCTCAGGGCCGATGGGTCGGTTGTTCGGGATGATGACGGTTCTGAGTGGAGGCACCTATGATCGAGCGGGAGAAGATCGTCGCGTGGTTAGAGCGCGATGCCGAGGCGCGCGAGAAGCTTGCCGCTGGATGCAGGGACATGACGGCCCGCTATCACAACGAAAGCCGCGCGATGGAACTCCGGTCAGTTGCTCGCCGTATCCAAGCTGGTGAACACCTGAAACGCCCCGAGCCGACGATACCGGCAACCGAGTGGCTACCGAACCCGAGCGTAGGGCACGGATGACCGACCCCCACCGCAAGCTGTCGATCCCCGAGCTTTGGCGCGCGGGGCCAGCTCGGCGACGGTTTGAGCCGTGGCACTGGCTGACCGGCTATGCTGTGATAGCGGTGCTGGGGCTGGTCCTGTTCGCCATGGCGGCATGGGATCGGGTCAGGGGGAAGTAGGCTGTCGTGGGGAGAAGGCTTGGCAGGGGGTGCGGAGTGGTTTGTAGGAGGAGGAAGCATGGCGCAGCCGGATTTTGAAGTGAAGGCCTATTACCGCGATGGGGGCGCGCTGGCGATGCACACTTGGCACATCGGCGAGCACAGTAAGGACATGGAGGTTTCGGTGTTCAGGAGCAGGCCCGAAATTGGCCGCATTGAGGTTCTCGACCGGAGAAGTAACGGCGGCGGCTACAAGACCGTCTAATCCCCCAGCTCAATCGCCCACTCTCGCACCGCGATCAGGCGGGACAGAGCCGGTCCACGACGGCGTTGTGAGCCACGATCTCGGCAAACGTCAGGTCGGTGTCGAAGCGGTTGCCCGGATCATCGACCCCAGCAGCCGGCGCGGGTTCGGCGCTAATCCGCTTGGCGTTCAGGCAGTAGGAATCGCTCACAGTTCGCAGGGGTTCGGGCTGTCCGCAGGCACTGCTCGTAAAGCACGCTGCCACCACCCCGAGAAACGTCAGCTTCGATTTCAGTCCGCGCTTCATTGCCTTGCTCCGTTCGTTCGATGGTTTCACGCAAATCGCCCTCGCGCTGGACCGCTGCGCCGATATCCTGGTTCGCCTTGTCGTCGGCCTTCTCGGCTGCGTTGAGCCACCAGATCAGGCCAGCAACGGCTGCCACGACAATCAGCAGCCATGCCCACCGCGCTAGGCCTAGGAACTTGAGGGCGAGGAATGCGGGCATCAGTGCTGCTCCTCTACAGGCACCGGCTCGCCCGGCGGCTGTTCGATCACCACGGACTGCGGCACGGTAGGATCGGCAACCGGTCCCGAAGCGGCGAGCTGGTCCGTCACCTTCCCGAGCTGTGCCGACATGGCGTAGCCTCGGAGCGCCTGTATGCTCGCCCCGGAAGTGGAAATGAGGCCCGCTACTATCGCGCCGAGCAGGGTCGCCGCGTTGGGATCCAGCTTGGCGGAACTGAGCGCTCGGATGCCCACCCACGTCAGCGCACAGATGCAGCCGAAGGTGACCAGCAACAGGCCGCTTCGGTCAAGTTTGGTGCCGTTGGTCAAGGCACAAGGCCCGGCAGATAAACCGTGCGCCCGCTCCTGCGTTTCGCGCTCAGTTCAGCGTTCCGCATCCGGTGCGCCGAGAAGCTGCAATGGACCCAGCCGTCCTCGCCGAACTCATAAATGAGCTGGTCGTAGTTGAGGTTCGCCTGCATCCACCGGCACACGTCGATGTTGCTTTCGCCGGACACGGTGAAGTCCGCCGCTTCGCCCTTGCAATGCTGGCTGCTGGAGCTTCCGCCAACCGCGACGTTGACGCGCGGGGAGCGATAGCCGCTGGTCACGATGACGGGCTTGCCGTAGTGTTCGCGCACCGGCTCAAGCACCTTCTCGCAGAGCAGGGTGAGCGCCGCGATCTCAGCCGGGCCGGGCTTGTTGGGGATGCCCTTGAAGCTGGCCGCGCTCGACCGGCTCATTTCGGCAACCGAGAAGTGTTCGGTAAGCTGGGTCATTCCCTGATCCTTATCCACGCCAGCACAAGAACGCCGTCTTCGGTTTCGATTGGCGATAGTTGAATATCGAGGTCCATCAGGTCGCCGTTGCGGTTGCGGCCCTGAATGTTGAGATCGGCGCCCATCGGGCGGGGCCGGGGGTGCCGGAACCAGGTCGAGATGTATTCCGAATGGCGCTCGGTCCGGTCCTCGGGCAGCAGCACGTTGACATGCTCCCCGACAATCTCGGGCCGCGCGTAGCCAAACAGGGTGACGAAGGCGCGGTTGGCCCACTTGATGCACCCGCTGCCGTCGAGAATGACCACGCCGGGCGGAGCGTCCTCCAGCACGACATGCCAGCCATGCCCGATCAGCCGGGCAACGTCCGCCGCTTCGTCAGCCAAGGTTGGCCTCCTTTTTCAACAGCTCGACCAGCACATCCACACGGCCCCGTTCGCGGGCCAGCGCTTCGTCCGAGGCTGTGAGCCTTACGGCCATCACGGCGCGGTCCCGCTCGCACTCGTCCACCCGCGCCCTGAGCTTGGCGTCGTCCTTGCGCTTGAACCACCAGACCACGGCGGCGCCGGTTGGTCCGGAAAGCAGGAGAAGGGTCTGGGCGAGATCATTCACAGCATCCTCGCGCGCAGCCACAAAAGAGCGCGCAATGGCAGAGCGAGAAGGGCCGCAAGCAGAAGGGTGACGAGAGAAATCTCGGCAATGCCGTAGCGATCATCCTGCCAGTGGGTCATGCGATGATGGTCGGGGTGACGAACCCCTTGACCGTGCCGCTAGACAAATCGGTCGGGTTGGCCCCCACATCGTTGGTGAAATAGTAGCTCAACGTATCGGCGGCGCTGGCCCACGATGTCAGTCGCACCCCGGCGAGATTGTTCGAGAAGGTGGCCCCGGCGGGATAGCCCACCGCCGCGCCCGTCACCGTCATGGTCTGAACCGCGGTCGAGGCGCCCGTTGCGAGCGAGCCGGGATCGAATGTAGCCTTCCCGAACACCTGTTCGAGCGTGACGATCGAAGCCGCGCCTTGCAGCGAAGCAGTCCCCAGATTGTTGCCCGAAATCCTGGCGTCCGTTGCCTGGTTGTTATTGCACCCCGACGCTTCGAGAAAGCCCCATCCGAAGGCCGAACCGGTCGAGCTGAGGCCCGGGAAACGGTTGCCGCTCGATGTGCTGACCAGTTCTACCCCGCTGTTGTTCGCACCCGCGATCACGGCGTTGGGAAAGGTCATGTTGTCGGTGTTCGAAAGATAGAGGCCCGCGCCTGCAATCGCCCCGTCCACCCAGACCTGCAAAACCCCGCCGACCGCGTTTTCGATCTGGACGCCGATTTCGCCGGCACTCTTGACCCGCACGCTCCCGTTGAGGGTTACGCTGGTGGCACGCGAGAGAAACCCCACGCTGGTCGTCGTGTTGATGTCGAGATCGAGAACAACCCGTGATGCCCCGACATTGGACTCGAAGCCGTAAACGCCTTGCCCCGTCTGGTTGCGGATCGAACCGCGCACCGTCAAAGAGGCATCGCGCCAAAGGAAACCCGCCGACCCAAGGCAATCGTCCACCTCAAGGGTCACGTCGATATCGCGCACATCGGCAACCCCGGTTCCGGGCGAATCGGTGCCGCTTATGGCGCAGCCGCCACGGGTGCCCGAGCCTGCCTGGCCGCACTCCAGCGCCACCAGTCGGACAATGCCGTTACGAACGTAGCTCGTCGCACTGTCAGGCTCGATGTCGAAACCGAGCAGCGAAGCCCTGTAGGCGAAGATGCTGAGGTCGAACGCCTCGCAACACGTTATCGCCACGCCTTGCCTCGCGGCGGTTTCGGAGCGAATGTATCCGTGAATGCCCCGGCAACCGATTTCGGGATGGCTCGAGCTTTCGTCGAACGCGCGGGAGTAGCTGATAAGCACCCCGTCGCCCTTGGGATCGACGGTCCACACATCGAACACCGCCCCGTCCACGGCGAGCAAATGGATGCAGTGACTGAACTCGGTCCCGGTAGAGTTGGCGGCCTTGTTGCCATCCACCTTGAAGTTGAGGAATGTGAGCCCGTAGTCCCTTGCCCCCATCGTCGCGGGGTCGTCGTTGGCGTTGCGGATCAGCGGCACATCGCCGAAGTTGGCCTTGGCCTTGATGATCGAACGAGGACCGCCGCCCACGATGCCGCCGCCTGCCGGGACCAGCAAAGGAGAGGCAATCCACATCAGTCCGATGCAGGGGAGTTGGACAATGCGGCCCGTGTTGAGCGCCGCTTGAAGGTAGCCCGAAAGATCGTCGGTATTGGATCCGGCGATAATCCCGGCTTGCAGCGCCACGGGGATGAAATCGAACGCATCGACGTGATCGCGCAGCTTGGCCTGGGTAGTGCGTGCCACCGCCCCCGTTCCGGCTTGAAGAAAGCCGACGATTGCGGAGCCGGCCGATGCGCTCAAATACGTGATGAACCCCGCCACTGTGGTCCATAGGGAACCTGCCGCCCCGTCGTCGGACCCAATCAGGGTAGCGCCATCGTCAGCGGCGAGAACGGTCGAGGTCGGGCGTTCGCGTATCGGCTCCACAAGGCGGGTCCGGTAATTGCTCCCCTCGCTGAAACCGCCTGCGGACGCTGCGACAATCCACGGCGCGGTTGCTTCATCCGGCGCGTCATCGAACGCCACCAGGGTCATGTCGGAGATTTGGGTGCCGGTCATATCGTTATGTTCAAAAAGGTGGCGTTGACATCGACGGCAAAGGTTGCCGACGCATCATCGGTCACGGTGCAGCGGAATACCGCGTAATCCGTGTCCCCCACGCCGGTTTGCGTGAAATCGGTTGTCGCGGCGGTCGGGTTGGCGATGGTGGGCGGCGCTCCGGCGGTGTAGCTGATGATCGTCCACGCGTAGGTGTAAGGCGCGGTGCCGCCGGTCGGGGTAACCGTCGTCGAGCCCGTGTCCACGATGCCGGTCCCGATCGAAAAGCCCGAGACATCGGCAGGGCTGGCGCTGGCGCTCAAAGGCGAGCCGCCGAACACCCTGCGAGGCACATTGTTGCTGTCGCGGACCCACATTTCGCTGATGTCGCGAGCCGTGTTCGTGCCGTCCCTCACCTGAATCGCGGTGATAGTCCGTTGGGTGTTGGTCCCGTCTCGCACAAGGATGGTCACGAGTATTTCATCCATATCTCGCCCGCCGCGTCGGTCGGGTCCGGATCGGAATCGACCGTCAGGAACACCCCGCCGTTGTTCATCGCCGCAGTTTCCCAGAACAGGTGAACGCCCTTTGTCGAGCGGACGATATTGCCGGTGACAGTCCCGCCAGCAGCAGGGAGCGCGCCAAGGGCCGTCAGGGCATTTACCGCGCTGGTCGAGGCCGTGCCCCCCTGCGCGATAGGAAGCGGCTCATCCCCTTGCAGGAAGTCGTCGAGAGCAGGGTCGAAGCTCTCCGGGGTGTTGGTGGCCAGAAACTCGCCCGTGAACAGGGGCGAAGCTGGAGAACCCCCCGGAGCGGTCAGGACATAGACGTAAGCCCCCGGCTCGAGCCATGCCTGTTGAGCGAACCTGCCATCGCTCTGGGTGAGCATCGGGTTGGCGTTTTCCACCGAACCGTCCGTGGTGGTGTAGGTCGTGGCCTCGGTGACGCCATCCTCTTCGTAGAAATACAGCTTGGCGCCCACGGAAAGGGCGCTGTCCGTGCCGATGATGCTGGCGAGATTGATGGTGAAAAGTGAGCGCGCCACAGACAAGTCCTTCGGAAAGGAGCGAGGTTGTCTGTGGCGACGATGCGCGGCCCTCTACCGCACGGGCAAAAGCCCTGTCGCGGGGGGGTTTCTAGCATAGGAAGAGGCTGATATAAACCCCTGATGCGGGAACGGCTCAGGCATGGCGCGAAGTGGTTTTTCGCCTTTTGCCTGCTCTATTGGTTCGGCCCGTTCTTGTGGGGCTTCTCAGTTTCGTTCGCCAGAATTACGCTCTTGGGCCACTGACTGCGCGGCGATCGGCAGGTTTTCGTTGGCGGCGCGCGATATCGCTGGCCCAGCGTTTTGCGATTGCAATGTCGCCACCTTCAGTATGCGCTGCAACAGGCGCCCCTCGGCCTGAGAGCCCGGCGGGACTTTACCTAGCTGGGTGAGAAGGTTACGCACGGCGGCGCTCTCGTAGATGCGAGCGAGCGCACCCGCCGCGGCAAGGGCGATTCCGCCAGTCCCGCCGGTCGCACCGACACCGGCGCCCATGATGAAGGGCATATTTTGCGCGCCAGTCGGCGGCGCCGCTGAGGCAGTCCCGGCTTGTTTGGTGGCCTGCAAGAGGCGTTCCAGGCCCTTTATCCGGGCCAGTTCATCGCCCTCAAACACCACGCCTACCGACTTGCCGAGGCGCGAGATTTCATTGGCGAACTTGTCGGGGCTGATATTCTCCATCCCACCGGCGCGCTCTACCGCTCTTTCGATGATCGCGCCTTGAGCCCTGCGCCTACCGGCAACCGACATATTCTCCATCAGGCGGCTGACTTCGCTCGGCTTCTTGCTGAACAGCACGCGCGCGACATTCTCAGGTGTCGTTTCCGCGCTCTGCAGCACGTTCCGGAACACGTTATCGCTCAGCTCGCCGGTCATGGCCGAAAGCTGCTCATTGGCCTTGGCCCAGCTGTTGTAGGCCGCGTCTCCCGCGTTTGTTCGAATGAAGTCGCCCATGTCGTCGCGAAGCGGGCCGTAGATGGCGTTAATCGCCTTTTGCCCGTCGCCTTTGATCGCCGCCAGGCTGGGGTCTTCGAACAGGTCGCCGAGAAGCTTGCGGTTGCCCTCGATCTCGCGCAGGTTTCTGCCACTCCCGAGGGTATTGCGGAAGTTTTGAAGCGACTGAATGACCGGCGCGAACCTCTCGGCGTTGATGCCGTTGAGCCGTGCGATCTGCGCGTCGATGGCAGCAATGGCCCGAGGCGCCTGAACGCTTCCTGCGATGCCGTCGATCACGCTGTTCTTCGTGTTGGTCAGGTTCGCAATGCGGCCTCCGCGCGTAGATGCCAGATCGTTGGCCACTTCATCGAGAAGCTCGCCTCCTGCGTCGACACCGAAATCGCGAGCGAGGCTTTGCACCGCCTCGATCCGCTCGTTCTGTTGTGCGGCACGCGGGCCACCGGTGCCCGCGTATGGGATTCGCTCACCAGTAGCGCGCGCAACCTTGCCGGTGAAAGTCGTCGGGGGCCGCACATCGGAAGTCATCACTCGGACATTGTTGCGGGCGCCCTCGGCGATGATGTCTCCGGGTGCGGCAGGAGCACGGGGCGCGGCTACAGGCGATCTAACGCGTGGCGTGGTCTTGGGGCCGATAGGGACCATCATTCCGCCCGCAAGCTGCGAGAGGAAGCGTTCGGTTCCCATTCCCTGTGGCGTCGGGGAGATTTGCTCAATCGCGCCTGCCGCCGTTGGCTGGTTCGCCAACTGTTCGTCGTTTAGATCGGCGCCTTGACGCCACCAATCGGCTGCGCCGCGGGCGCCGACCATGTTCAGGAGCCTTTCGCCCCCTCGCCCTACGCCCCAATTGAGGCCCCGCTGGAGGCCGGTGCTAAGGGACATGGGGAGATCGTAGGCACCGGCGACACCCTGAGCCGCTCCAGCGACGGCGCTTTGCGTCGCGGTCCCGAGTTGGCTCAAGATTCCTCCGCCTGAACCGCCGTCCGGTGGCGGCTCATCATCGCCAGGAGTGGGGGCGAACTCCCCGATTTCGCCATGCTTCCGCCAGTATGCCAACACGTCATCGGCATTGCCGAGGGACAGGCGACCGCCCGAAATTTGGCGGGCGTAGTCGTTCAATTCTTCGGGCGAATTGGCGCGCTGCGCGAACTCTCGTATCTGCGTCTTTTGCTCGTCGTTGAAGCCTTGTTGAGCGCCCGAAAGCAAATCCAGCGCATTCAAGGCGCGGTCCATATCTGGCGCCGCGCGTCCCGCCTTGGTGCGGGCGCTTACCAACAACGAACGCAAGGCCTCCTGCTTCGACCTGACGGTGGCCGGATCGTCGCCGAGCTGAGGGAAATAGGCCTCCCTATATCCTTCGATTTGTTCCTTCGTGTAGGCGGCGCCGGTGCCCAAGGTAAGCGCAGCGTCAATGATGTCGATCTGGGCCGCGCGCACCTGCTGGCGCTCTGCATCGGTTATGTAATTGGCGGCGCGGTCCCCGAGCACCCCTCGCGTCATCTCAACGCCCAAGGTGGGGCTGGCGGATGAAGGGTCTTGCGTAGCGGCGCCTGTCAAGCGCCCGACAGCATCCACAACGCGACCGGTCAGAAACCCCGCCGTGCGCTCGCTTTCGGTCCCCATTCCCGCGACTTCAGCGTCGCGGGCAGCCTTGTTTTCCGCCCGATCCTCGGCTGCATCCGCTCGGCCTTCCGCGCGAGCGGCTCTGTCAGCAGCCTCTTGCGCCCGCTGTTCGGCGGACTGCTGCAAAGGCGTGGGCTGAGCGGGTGGCGCACGAAAAATCGGCTCCCCGATGACGGGTGCTTGCGTTTGGGGGCGACCGGCCTGAGTCCCGCCCGCGCGAAAATCTGCCCAAGGATCGGCCATTAGCGGCCTCCCAACTGTTGTTCGTGCTGCCGGTGCAGCTGCTGGGCATAAGCTGTCGCGTCCGCTGGCGTGCTGAAGGTTCCGAAATTCTCCCCAGTGCGGCGGAAATGCTCAACCGCTTCATCATCGCTGACCACGCGGCCATTGATCACGGTGGGGATCAGAACTTCGCCTGCATCGGTGCCGATGGAAATGGTCCGGACGGTCGAAATCGAACCATCGGGGTTTGTGACCCGCTCGCGGATGTCGGTAGGAAGGTTTCCGGGGATCATGGGACTAGCGAAAGCCGCCCGGCGCGGACGCCGGACCTCCGGGAACTACTCCGCGCGTGCCGTCAGGGAGAAGTATCGGTGTTCCGGGCGGGAGTGTGCGAGCTTCATCCGGCGTGGACACGCGCACGGCACCGCCGCGATGGACGAGCAGGTTAGCTGCCCCCTCCGGCCCAAGGGTGTTGACCCCGCCTTGGTAAGCCTGCGCGTCGAGTAGATCGGCTTCGTTCTGGACGACTGCGGTTTGCGGGACTGGCGACGGCGCTGGGCCGAAGTTGGGATACGGCGAGCCGGGAGTCACGGGCCGCAGCGTCGAACCGGCCTGCTCTTCCATGACGGTCGGCGTGGAGCCGCGAATGACGGCCTCGAGGTCGCGGGCGTGCGTGACGTAGCTTTCCAGCCCGGCATCGGTCAGGTCGATCTGCGACAGCAATTCCTGCGGGACGCCGAGCGATTGCAGGATGGGAAGCTGGCGTTGAAGAGCCGCCGGCCGATCTGCCGGTGGCATCTGGCGAAGCTGGAACGCGGCGTTACCGATGCTGGACCAGCTTTCGGCGGCATGGTCGCGCTCTTCTTTGCTGGACTGGCGCATGGCGGTGCGAACCTGCATCGCCTGCTGGGGGTCCAGCGCGGTCAGGGTGGACAGCAACTCCTGCTGCGCGGCATCGTCCTGCCACGGGTCGTAATCGGGCTGCGGGGCCTGTTGTGGTGGAGCAGCGCCCTGCGGCGTGGCCTCTTGTCCGTAGGCCGATGCCGCTCCCTGCACCCCGCCTTGGCCCCGCTGCGAGAACTTGGCCCATGCGTTCGCAACCCGCTCGCCGCGATCGAACTCGGCCTGCTCGCGTGTGTCCTGACGCGTCGCCAGCAAGCGCTGGACGCGGCGGTCCTGATTGTTCTGATAGGCGGCAAGAGCGCCCGGAACGTCGACTTCGGTGATGCCGTAGGGATTGCCCATGCCTATCTCCCCGGAACCCAACCGCCGGGAGGCGTAATGCCAGCCTGACCGCCAAACCCGCCGCCCTGCTGATACAGGTAGGCCGACAGGACGTTGTTGATCCCGCTGTTGATGGCCGAGCCGGTGTTCGCGTAGCTTGAGGCCCTCGCGTTTCCGGCATTCTGGTAGGCGTTGTTGATCTGCCCGGTGTAGGCTTGCCCTGCCTGCGAAGTCTGAGCGGTGGCGTTCTGGCCCATGCCCGCCAGCCCGAGATTGCGGTTCCACCAGTCGCCGTATTCAGCCGAGGCGAGATTATCGCCGTATTGCATCCGGGCCTTGTCGGCAGCACCGCTGTTCAGCAGCCCCCGAGCCGAGCGTTCGCGATCAATCGAGCGCAGCCCTTCGGTGCGGCGGAAGTCGTAGCCCGGAGACGCCTCGAAGCTGCTTGTGCCTCCGCCGTATTCGTTCGCCAGTCGAGCAAGCGCAGCACCGCCCGTGGAACGCCACGGCGCCCAGTCCTCGCGATCCTGGTCGTATTGGCGACGCGACTCTGCGACCTGCTGGTTCGCTGCGGTTTGCTGGGCCTTGGCGGCTTTCGACCCCGCCTTGGCGCTGATCGCCGCGCCGGCCACGCCAGCGACACCGGCAACAAGCGCGGGGATGGCGGCGGGCATTAGAGTTTTACCTCGTACAGATTGAAAATCTTGAGAGCGCCGCCGTCCTCGAACACCTCCTGCCCGCACGGCTTGAAGCCCGCGAGCAGGGTGAAATTGCGGACGTTGTGCAGCTCGGGCGAAACGCGGGTCCACAGGTGGGTCGCGCCGTGTTCGCGCTGCATGGTCCGGATGGCTTCGCGACCGGCGTTGATTGCCCACCTTCCGCGCCCCTCGGGCCGAATGAGCGTGTGGACCTCGTAAACGCCGGGACCGCTCCACACGCCGATGAACCCGCCGTGTTCGCCCATCAGGAACACGTTGCGGTCGTTGTCGATGGAATCGGTCATGTCGAGCGGAAGCTTGCCGTCGCCGCCGACGAATGGCCTGATCTCGGGATGGTTGACGAGCGAGTTTATTGCCAACGTGGCGAAGCTGCGCTCCAATACCTCGGGCATGGCCCCTCGACAGATTTTGACTGCGCTTGTCTGTCTAGGAGCGAGAGGCGCGTGTGTTCTCGCGAAGGCGGTGTAGCATGGTGCGCGGGGTTGTGCTAGTGCCTAGGGCATGAATCGAGCGCCCGCAGAGACATGGCCTTTTGTCAAGCTTGGCGCCCGCAACAATGAGCGCGACGAAATCGAATTTTACAAAGAGACGCAGCCGATTTGCGATTGCGGAGAGACACTATTTCGCTCTGGCGTCACCAAGCCCATGCATCCGCCAATCGTGCACTTTACTTGCTCCGAAGGGCACCACCGCTGGTTCCGGGACAACGGCGAAGGGGACGAGGCGGATTGGCTTCGGGATACACCACCGCTCACGCCATAGTCACCAAGTAGCAATCGCCACCCGTTTCCAAACGTCGTCGGTCACGCACACATACAAAAACCCGCTATCCCAGGTGATAGTCCCTTCCGCGCCCGGTGCGGCAGCGTTGGCCGGCGGAACGGAAGAGACTATCAGCAGCTCCGTGGTTACCGAAGGCGCCGCGTTGGACTCCCCCACGGGGATGCCATCGAGCGAAGGCCGGAACGCGAGCTGGTTCCCGCTGCGGGTCAGCACAACGTCGTTCTGCACCGCCTGAATATCGCTCACGCTGCCCGGGGAATTGGCATAGCGGCCCACCACGGAACAACCCACGCTTTGGCGCAGCATCCCGTTCGTGACGCCGTTGTTCGCAATCGAGAGGCTCACCCCGTCGGCGACTGATCCACCCCCCGCCAAGCCGGAGCCAGGAGGGGTGGCGACATCGCCCGAGGTCACGCCGGCCGTTTTCTGATTGAGCTGGAACAGGTAGCGATAGGCCTCGCGTGTCAGCCTGCCGCTTTGCGGATCGACAAAGGCCGTCGGCGGGATTGGCGGGATGGTCGGTTGCGAGGCCATGCTACCGAACGTCTGCGTAGTAGGCGATCACGAACCGCGGCACCCTGCTAGGCAGCGTGAGGCGCATTTGAAGCTGCCTGAACGACAAGCCCAACCGCCAGATGCAGCGCGTCAGATACTCGCCCATCCCGCCCATCGACCGGTAAATGCCGGGCGAATAGGTGTTGCCCCCATCACGCGAGTAATCGAGAATGATCTGCGGATCGGGGTCGGCTATCGTTCCGGCTCCGGCCTGAATCTGGGCCTCGAACGTGTAAAGCGTGGATTTGGCCCGGTCGGTCTGCAGACTCGGCAACTGGATCTGAACCACGATGGCGTCGCCGTCCTCAGTGTCCGCCTCGAAGTCCGAGTAGTAGAGCTTGCCGGTGTAGGCGTCCCCGAGAACCGTCTCGCCATAGGCGCGCGTTCCACAGGATACGCGATAGTTGCTCCGTCCGAGCGATTTGCGCTCGTGCCAGGCTCCGGTTGCCATGTCGTAGGCGAACGTCCCGGCATCGGTGTTCAGGACGTAGAGCTTATGCCCGAGGGTCGTCTCGGTGTAGGCTCGATACCAGCTTGCCTGAGCGGTCCTGAACTCGATAGCATGGGTCGAAATGCGGACCGGGTCGTAGCCATTTAGGCGATACACCACCCGGTCGTCCCCGGCGAAATGAACCGAGTTGTCGATCTTGACCAGACTGTCCCGGTCGATGCAGCCGCGCTCGATGAAGGCGTTGCCTTGCCTCGCGAACGGAAAATCCGGGGCGCCCGAGTTATACCAGATTTCCACGGTTCTCGCGCCGTAGAACTGAAGCTCCCGGTGATCGTTGACGCAGCCCACGATATTGTCGGGATCGCCCTCAACCGTCGCCACATCGAGCGCGTCGTAACTTAGCCCATCGCCCAGCGCCGAGATGATGAACTGATCGGAATCGAACACGGTCCAGACGAAATAGCCGTCGATATAGACCACGTTCGAGACTTGCGGCAGGTTGGGGATGCCGGTGTAAAGCACGGCTCCCGACAGGACGTAGCCCTGATTGACCGACTGAATCGCCAGCTCTTCGCCGTTGTCGGCCATCATCACCGGAACAGAACCGGGGATTGAGCCTAGCGGGCTCTCGGCCCCGTTTTCAGCTATGGAGTAGAGCGTGGTCCCGACAACCGCATAGAGCACGCCCTGCATCACGTGGACGCCGCGAACGGGTTGAGCCGAGACATCGGAGAACTCGACCAGCCCAGGGATGGCCATCACTGCGAAAGCATCGGCCTTGTCGCCCTCGGACAGCTCAGAGAACGCGTTGACGAGCTCCGCGCCGCCCCATGTGCGCGAGCGGCCCTGCGACTGCTGGAGTGCGGGCTGTAATTTGCGCATCGCCATCACCAGTCGCCCTGGGTATCCAGCTGCATAAACAAGCTGGCGGGTTCTATGTCCCAGCGGCGCAAATTGGCTTCGTATTCCGCCGCCTGACCCAGAACGAGCTGCATCAGGCTGGGATCGTTCACCGGGTATTGCGTCATCAGCCGCTTGGCGCCGTTCCACATGATCGGCTCGACCCATTGCTGCGGGAAATCGGCCGTCTGCGCCGTGCTGGTCGCAACCTCGATGAACTTCACATAGGTGTAGTGGATCGTGTATTGCGCCGCTGCTGCCGCCGAGGGGCACGGCCACAGGTAAAGCGTGCCATCGGCCACCTTCGGGTCGAAGTAGAAATTGACCGGGATCGACGGCGACGAGGTCTTGTTGGGCTGGTCGAAATACTCCTGCCGGCTGAACATTGTCATCGGCACGTCGATGCCGTTGCGGCGATAGCGGCAGTCGGTCACGCGAAGAGCTCGCGGCGAGACAACGTAGGACGGCTGATCCGCGACCAGTGCGAGCGATCCTTCGGTGTAGGTCCACAGGTGCGGCGATGCGGACCATGTCTGGATGAGGCCGTTATAAGCCCTCAGGCCATCGGCATACATTCGCGGCGTCAGGGCCTCGCCTTCCTGAGCGACCCCGAGGATGTTGAACATCCCTTCGATCATCTCAAGGACGGTCGGTTCGTAATTGATGACGCCCGAAGTGGTCATAGCGTTTCCAGAGGATTAATGCCCTCGGTCAGCAGGACCGAGCCGTTCTGAGCGGTCATGATCGTGACTCCGTCCTCCCAAAGAATTGGCAGGGCCACGTATTCATCGGGGGGCTCGGGGCGGGCGAACGGGAGCGATTGATCGTCCTTCACCCCGCGCACGAAATCCTGCGGGTTCCGCCTGTCGGGGCTGACCGAGTATAGTCCCTGCCAATCCTTCTCGAGCTTCCCCAGCGGAACCTTGAAGCCGCTGTAGTCGTCCAGCCCCTGCGGGACCGGCTCACCCGTGGGCGTGCCATCGCGCTTGCCCACGCCCGCGCTGTAGCGGCCTCTGGAGGGGCGGCGGCTCATGCCAGCAACCTTTCCTGTTCCAACCCGGCAACGACCTCATTGCCCGAGGCGTTGAGGTGGTAAATATCAGCGTAATACGCGATGCTGGCGGCGTAGCTGACGAAGTGCGCGTAAAGGTCGATCGGGTCTTGCAGGCTGTTCGAAGCCGCCAGTTCCCAAATCGCGTCCTGATAGTCAGTCCCGATGTCGAAGGCGCCGGTAGGCGGCGGCACCTCCAGCAATACGTCACTGCCTAGGGCAAGAACGGCGGTGATGATCGTCTGCATGTCGCCCTTGAATTGCGCTTTGGTGCGACCGGCGATCTTATCGTTTAGGCCTAGCTGGATCGGTGTCAGTTGGGGCCCTAGTCGCCCGAGGATGCCAAGCGCGCCGAGATTTTGAGCGGCCCACGCCTGCGCCGTCCTGCCGCCAACCCCAAGCTGCACGACCGCGACGTGTTGCTCGGTCGAGTTCCACACTACGAACGGCCCGATGTAGGCTCCGTCCGCCACCCTTGCGACCGACAGCGGCGCGCTGCTGAGCGCCGCACTGCTCAGCTCGATATCGTGGTTGAAATAACCCGATGCGCCCGGTCCGATGCCGTTGTGCGTCGCTCCAACCGCAACGCCGCTCTTGGTAACATTGAACGTGCCGGTGCCGTAGTTGCCCCACATCGCAAGAACGCGGTTATAGGCAAAGCCAGGATCGAGCAGCAGGGCCGTTCCGTTGGTCTGGTTGCGGATGTAATTCCCGTCGAGCTGCTGACCGTTGGAGCATTCCCAGTTGATTTCATCGGCCGACGAAAAGCGCGCGTCGTAATCGGTGAAGGCAGCGCCGGTGCCGACCCCGATCCCCGCTGGCGAGAAGAGATTATCGATGCTGTGCGAACCGCCGAAATAGCCGTCCCGCGCAGTGACCCCAGCGCCGTTAAGGCCGGTTATGAGAAACGCCGACGGACTGACAAGATAGGCCCCGGTGTAGCCTCCCGGCCCCGTCCCCGCTGCCGCTCCCATTTGTTGGCTGTCGCCAATTACCGCGATGACGCCGCGACCGGCGGCATAGGCTGCCTGAAGGGCGGGCCAACTGGCAAAGGAGGGTGGCGCGGAACCGCCTCCCTGTGTCGCGGCCGCCATGAGGACTCCCCGGAAGTCCATCACGCGTCCCATGCCGTAAAGTTGCCGGTGCCGGGCGAGTTGAGGCTCGCAGCGTAACCGGGGAACACCGCGGCGCCGAGACCCGGCACCGATAGCGGAGTTGACCAGGTGCCACCGTTGACGCGGAAGCGCACCGTGCCAGCGCTATTCCATTCCGCCTCTACCGCATCGCCGCCACCGAAAGTCGGGCCGCTGCTGGTCCCGTTGTTGTAGTATACCAGGCCGATGCCGAGCAGCATGACGCTGTTGGTGTCGCTACCCAGATAGCTCTCGACGTTGGTCGAGATATTGCCGAAGCCTACCCCTGTGCCGCTCCCCGCGCCGGAGCCGGGGGTAACGATGAAGCTGCCCGTGCTGCTACGGCTCTTGGTGCCGAGCACGGAATCCCACGGCACGCTGCCGGTGGCGATCAGGTTACCACCTGAAAGCGTTATGCCATCGCCCTTTTTCAGCGGGTCCCAAGTGGTAGGAGCAGACGGCACCCCCCCGCCGCCCTGCGCTGCAGCGACCATCAGGATGTCGCGAAAGTCCATCGGACTCAGCTAAAATTGCCGACCGCGAGCACCGTCACATTGGTCCCGGTCGATACCGACAGGGCGCCAGACGAGAAAATGCCGAACGGCACGGTTTTGGGGCTGAGGTCGGTGAGCGTTCCGCTGGTGAACAGGTAAATCGTGCTGGCACCGTCCTTCACCGTGACCGCGCCCGCGCCAGTGGTGACCGGCTGAATAACGATGTGCGAGAGATAATCCCCTGCCGCACCCGCGCCGCCGAGAACTTGGTCGGTCGCAGAAGCGGCCACCGTTTCGTAGGGCGTCCCGGCGTTGGCAACCGCGAGAGACAGGACTGCGGTCTTGCGGCCAAGCGAAGCGGGAAGCAGTGCAATCAGGCTGGTGATGCGCTGAGCGATGCGCTGGAGGCGTCCGTTGAGGCCAGACGAAGCGGTGTCGGTGGCGGGCGCCGTCTCGGTAACGATGCCGATGCGGGCGACATCCTCCGTTGAAGCCGTGGTGGAAACGCTGGTTGCCGCAGAGCGGGAGCCGAGCGGCCCCACAATCGTAACGTCCGCTTCCAGCCCCGCTCCGCCAGCGATATTCACGGACGGAATAAAGGCGACCTTGCCGTTGTCATCGACCTGCTCAGCGTAGGTGAAATCTACATTGGGCCGGTAACGGTTAACTGTCGCCATCGGTTGAACCCCAATTGTTGCGCCGGATCGCCGCTTGCAGTTTCGAGTCCTGCCGCGCTTCCTCCAGCGGGATTTCCTTCATCACGCCCTGAGGGCCACGGATCACATATTGGCTATGCTCAACGCG
>ERZ1292642.131-Hain-H14-01um-R1-131-length-46095-cov-6_pt1 | contig 46095 bp, 64 predicted proteins | sample MGYA00564403_ERZ1292642 | MGnify/ENA primary metagenome ERZ1292642 (study PRJEB36523, sample SAMEA6512643) | groundwater metagenome | collected 2019-01-09 | study: AquaDiva: Metagenomics assemblies of 32 groundwater samples
GTTTCCTGTCGCTGTCTGAGTAGCCGCTGTGGTGAAGGTGATGTCGGTGTTGCCTCCGCAGTCTCCAACAAATAGCGCAGCCGCTGAATAATCTACTGCCACAGACGATGTGATGTCTCTAAAATCAACACCGTTAAATACTCCTGTGGCATTAGTAATTGTGCGGGCTGTGCCGAGGGCACTGGAGCGAATAATAGGTCGGCTTGTTGCAGAAAATCCTGATACTGTCTTTCCGTTCGTATCAAGCTGATTCCCTGTTAGCTGCATCACCACTAGCTTTGAATCCATGAATGAGAGGTTATCCCCAAGCGTGACAGTGATAGCACTGTTCAAAGTGATGCTCGGCATTAACTTTCCACCTGTCGTAAAGGTATTTGATGCTGTCTGTATAGTGATAATGCATGACGCTGAATTGGTAGGAGTGTAAGTCATGCCAGAAACGAAGGTGATGGCCCCAGAGATGCTGAGATTGAATGCCCCATGAGTCAGCGTATTCGTATACCCTGTGCATGTGAGAGTCTTGCCAACAGAGGCAGCGGAGATAGTACATTGACCTGAATTACCAGTCAGGAATACGTCGTCTGATGCTGTAGGAGTCGCCCCGTCATTGATGTTAGCGAGTGCTGAGATATCAGACGCTGCCCACTTGGTCGTGTCTGTCCAGTTGCCGCCATTATTGATTAGGTAACAAGAAGCCATTACTTCTTCCCAATCTCCTCATCAAGGATGGCTATTTGAGCCTCTAGCTCTGCCTTGGCTGCGATTAGCTGAGCTTTAGTTGGAGGTGGCGCAGGATTAGCTATTTCAAAATCCTTTTGGTCTTCATACATTGTAACTCTCTCTGCTTTCATTGTATCCAAATTCGGCTTAGCTAAAAGATAAACTGCTTCAGATTCAAACCATAAAGCCGTACTAAGCTCTCCATGTTTAGTTTGTGCCTTAAATGCTACACCTATTCTATCAGCCATCTTAGGGCCTTGGCCATGTTACAATTGAGTAAGAAGCTGTTCCTGTCAAATCAACAATTAAGTTAACAAAAGCAGTTGGTCCAACCAGAAGGTCATAATTAGCCGTAGTTGCTACTGCTCCTACAAACTTAATCGCAGTTCCATCCAAGACAGTTATTGTACTAGCCGCCGCAGAACCATATGCATGCAGAGCAATAAAAGTCACTGCACCCAAGGTAGTATCTGCAGATGTTAAAGTAGAAACTTGTGCTGATTTCATCCCATAACTCCTTTAAGTATTTTCAATTTTTGAAAATGTTTAAGCCTCTGGATAAGAGTAAAGTGGGTCATCAGGAACAGACCCAGGTTCTGTCCAAGGCGTTCCAGATAAACTACCAATTCCACCTAAGTCAATCGGCTCTGCTTGAGGTTCCCAATCAATATCGCCTTCTACCTTTACAGCATCATTAAGCATGCCTAAGCTCTTATTGAACCACGCGGCAGCATCTGAGTATTCCTCAAGAGCCAAGTATGTCTCCATAACAGTAGTTACTATCAATAATTCGTCCTTATTCTCAAAATCAGATACTTGGCTAGCTGAAGTAAAAGGTGTTGGCCACTGTGGGTAGATAATCCTTATATCATAAGCAGAATCAGGTATATAAAAGAACTCTAAGTTGTTTCCAACACGAGTGTAGATGCGGGGAATACCATTAGAATAATTTTCAGGACGGGGAAACCTGCTAACAAAGTTCTTGTAGAATACTCTGTGAAGACGCCTACTGTTAGCACTATCTAAAAGAATAATCATAGAAATATCCTTTGGACGTGTCAGGCTAATAGGAGCATCCGTCCAAACATATCTTTTAGTACCAGATGTTAAAGTAGAATCCTTAATAATAGTCAGTTCATGAAAATTGTAATGACGAGCTATTCTTCGTTGAGCCCAGTCGAGGTATCGCCGAACACGCGTCTGTAAATCCTCACCAGATACAGCCGCCGCACTTACACTCTTACCCACAATGTTACAAGCTTCAGTTACTATTTGGTCACGCGTTAGTTCACCTGGCATTACATGTTCTCCATATAATACTCTGCGTTCTTAACCCAATTCCTGTTTAGACCCTTTGGGTCATTCGAAACTCCTACAGGAGCCCACCTATTAGCAAACTCCTGTAGGTCACCAGTATACCTTTTCTTAACTGTTCCTGCAGCCCACATTGCCTGTGTCTTAAATGATAAAACAGGGTCATTGATGAATCGCATAGCTTCAGGATTGAGAACACCAAACTCTCTTCCTACCCTACCATTTTCCACTTTTCTAATCGTATACAAGAGCTTTGTCTGTTCTGGTGATAGCTTATACTGTTGAGCAACTTGCTCAATTACCTGTGCTTCATGACTAGGAACAGATAAAGCCCTTGTAGTAGCCTTAGGCATTAATTGCCACCCAAGTACCTGCACCAGTAGAAGCGGTACAAAGAAACCAATTAGTAGAGCTTCTATCAAGTACACACATACCAAGTTTATTACCTGCACCAAGACCAGTTCCTGTAGCAGTTGATGTTAAAATCATACACGGTGGTTTACCATCAAATACTTTATTCATTAGGTTTCTACGCAAACGCATTGTATCTCCTTAGGTGTCTAGCTTCCATTCCCTAACTTAACCTACTTTAGTAAAGACTGCGTCGCCTTTCTCCTTAGTGACACGAAGATTCTCAGCATCTTTCATCTTCATATCCATAAGTAGCATATGCCTACTCATCTCTTCTTGTGTTAGAATAACAACCTTTGAGGCATTCTGTCTATTAACTTCCATTCCCATCTGGATTAAGAATGGTCTTGTAATGCGGTTACATCCTGCGTGATTAAGCCACACATCAAAGTGTGCATATGCTTTAATACCCTTATCCATAATGGAATCCATAAACCAACTATCCGTTGGAGCTTGGGTATCACAATGAAACCAAGGTTTGGTAATTTGACTAAAGACTGAGGTCTTTATCATAGTAAGACCAAATGGTATTAAATCACACTGTTGTACACCAACACACTGTTCTGGTGGAAGTTCATAAAGACGAGCTGGACCGTCTAAAATAGGTTGGTCCGCAACACGCGTCTTTATATCATAGCGTCTAAAAGCACACATTGCGTGAGGGAATTTAGAAGTAAACATAATCCCACCTACTACCTCTTTATCTGCTTCTAGTAGCTTAAATATATCTGCAGCTGTGACATCATAGATGTCATCATCCATAAGCAGAATATGTGTACATTCAGTATCAATAGCAAACTGAGTAAGTTCCTCTTGAGCCATATGCACAGGTCTACGATAGGCAAATCTAAAACCAACTTCAATCTTACCCTTTGGATACTTACAGGTACAAAGTTGTGTCCACAAATTGAGAAAGCTCTGCACAAATTCATGGGTATAAGCTAGAATGGAAATACCTATTAAAATCTTAGCAAGAACAGGTCCTTCTGCTTTTGTAGGCTCAACTATCACAACTTCTTCTTTCTTTCCATTAATCGCCACTTCAGCCATTTTAATCTCCTGGGTTAAAGAATGGGGAAGGAGCCACCAAGCTCCCTCCCCATTATTGACTATGGTGCTAGCGTTACAAATATGAGGCCACGGGTAGAGGCCGTCATGATTTGCATTGAGTGCCCAACAACTGCTGATATTGGTGTATTACCAGACGAGTTCAGAGCAACATTACAAGCACCTGTAAGACCTACTGTAAGTGCAGCACCTACAGCAGTTACAACACCAGCTCTCACATTGGATGGCCCCCAGGTTTGTACCCAGAAGTAATCTCCACTTGTTGCACTTATTACAGCTACTCCAGCTATTGCATGAACACCCGAGGCTGCAACAACTCTAGAATACTGATTTTCAACAGCATACCAGAGTCCAACAGCACTTGTCACAACATCTGTAACAAGTGGGTCATGCAGGATTAAATACTGAGCAGCGGTTGTAGCAGCAAGGTTAGTATGTGTTTTAATACCATACACCGTACCACCATGACCTTCTGTCCCAGTTTGTTGACACAAATAGCCATCAGCATAGAAGTCTGCAGCCCTAGACAACGTAGCAGAATAAGAAAATCTCTTATCCCCTTTATAGCTAAGACCAGCAGCTGTTGAAGCTGGAGTATCTATACCATTCGCAGCAACGCCTAGCTTACCAACGAAGTCTCCACCAACAACAGCACCACCTGCTAATGCATACCTAAACGAACGGTCGCCAACAACTACTCTAGCTCCTAAGTCAGCTAGCTTAACTGTAGAGGTTTTATAGATAGACTGCCCAACAGGAGCAGTTGCCTGGTCACCTCTCCAGTTTACCTTCCCGCTATCATTCACATCTCCACTAGTAAACGCACTAATGTCTGCCACTTCATACTCCTTTTGCTTTTTAGGCTAGCTCAAAGGCTTATTAGCTTAAGCCTCAGGATTCGTCATGTCTGTGCAGTTAGCACGCCATGACACTGCCGCTTATCAACCCAAGCTTGGCCACGCTGAACAATCTGCGTAACCACATCTTCGTACTGATTTGGTATCTTCTTCCACGGACCCATGACAAAATTAACTGCAGGGTCAACGGTAAAGCCATAATGACTACGGTCAATAAAATACGTATTGCCCGAAGGACATTTTGGTGACCAAATCCACATTTTACCTAAGAAGGTAATATGTTCCATACCTAGGTCAACAGCTTCTTTATTAACAACTCGCACACGTTCAAGAGCTTCCGCTTGCCCAAGCTCGTAAATTGCCTGTGGAGATATGAGTAAATCTGTCTTGCCCCAACGAGAGCAAGTATTATACAGGTTTGTCATATCAGATTCGCCAAATACAGAGAATACTCCACCAGAGGTTAACTGTTGATTCCTCCAAATGAAGTTACCCTGTCCATCGGTAAATGTAGATTGATTTATACCGTGGATTACCACCGAAGTAGATGGAGAATTATCAATAAGGTATTGCAGACCGTTATAGTCCAGTACAGAAGTACCTCCAGTATCTGCCCAGAGAGCATCTTCTAACTTAAGACTCAGGTCGTCTTTTACCGTATCGATTTTAGCATTCATCAACTTTAGATGTGCTGTTTTACTGCCTCCATTTACCTTATCGTCTTCCCAATACCTAACGATTTGGTCACCTAAATTCCTATAGGTGTCATAGGCGACTGTCAAGGGGTCGAAGTCTGAGATAGTAAAGGTTGCACCCTTGCCAAAGAACTTAGCAGTTGCGGGCCTTCCAATTCTCAGAGGAATCTCGAATCTACGACCATCCGTATTTTCGTTTTTAATCATACCCTTTGATTTCAAGGCCATGATTAAACGATTCTCTTCGAACACCTGGTCAACAACGTCTGCACGCCGTTTAGCCCAAGTACTAGTGTACAGGCTATTCAGTGTTTCAGTTATAGTTCCGACTGCCATTGTATCTCCAAGTTGTTAGATGATTAAGTAGCAGGCATACCTTCACTGCCAACTACTTCGTCCCAAGCTTCACTAGCAGCTGAATCAGGAGTATACTTCTTATTCTTATGTTGGGAACCAGTACTACCTGCTGGCTTCTCACCACCTGCTGCGCGACTCTTTCTCTTATCATCGTCAGTAGGTCCAAAACCCTTTGCATACTCCTTAGCCTTACCATACAACTCTCCAAGCGTAAGGTCTTTATTCTTTGGGTCTTGTGATATGCCATGCATTAGAGGACGATACTTCTCAAAATCATCGTGCTCTCTACCAAAGGCGGCAATCTCCCTTTGAATTGACTCCTTAGAATTCGAGGTAAACTCATTTCTAAGAGCATCAATCTCTGCTTTTGTAGCAGCTTCAGCATCTGCTTTCGCCTTATTATAAATCTGCTCAGGCGTTAGCTTACTAAAATCTACTGCATCAGCATTTTTAGGAGGAGGTGCTTCCTTTGTTTTTCCTTTCCCTTGAAGGAATTCGAGGTACTCAGGCGTCATAATTTCTAGACGCATATCCTCTAAATCCTGTTTCAGCTTTTCATGGTCGCCAACCACTTTCTCGTGGTCTGCTTTTGGAACGTAACCATCAGGCGGTGTTCCGCCTTTATTATCATCGCCTTTACCGCCACCCTGGGCATCAGTCTCAGACATCGCCTACTCCTTTTTTAGACACAATTGGTTGTTGCTTACTAGCAAGTAAAGAGCGTTCAGCAGCAGCTTTTCGCATTGTGTTATGTTTAATTGATTTATACTCTCTTTCAACAGAACGTATTGCACCTTTTATCCAAGGCCCTGTCCATGTACCCAATAACGTAGTCTTTAAAACAACAATATTTGGATTCTTCTCATCCTTCGATACAGTTACAATAAGTCGAGAAGGAGTACTACCATTTGCTAATGCTCCAGTTAAATCAGATGCTTTCGCAAACTGTCCAGAAGAAGCAACAGCAGTTTGTGCAGTTGTAAAAGTTTGTAAAGGTGCAGAAACACCAGATTTATCGTCTTTTTCCTCTATACTCGCCATCGATTGCAAGCCCCCTTTTATCAAGTTCTTTCCTGAATTCATCCATGTTTCTTGTCTTTACTGGCTGTGTATCAATCCCAAAATGCCACCCACTTCCATCTTTCCTAGCAGCTTCTCTTCTCTCTTTCTTTCTCCTAATAAGCTCCTTTTCATCTTTCTTCTTGGCAAGAAAGCTGTCGTACTCTCTATTAGCTAAGCTTGTATTACCGTAACCCATAATGAAACTTGTTTTGACTAATTCCCTGTGAACCAATTCTCATCAAATCCCCAAACAACATAGCTTTCTCTGGGCTCCTTCCAGGACCTTCTCCTGGACTAAGATTCTTAAAGATTTGCCGTGGGTCAAGCCAATCAAAGGTAGTTGCATACTGACTTATTAAATACTGAACATCTGCTCCTGGTATCTGAGATACCATCTTAATAAACTCTTGAGTATCAAGACGTTTTGTTCCTTGACTCATAGGCAATGATTCCTCAGGATTTATCTTATAAGCAAATTCTCCCTTGATTTCCCGCCCTGTAAACCTTACCCAGTAACGCATACCATCTTCACCTACAATATCAACAACACGTTCAGTGCTCCAAAACTTAAAAATCATTTGATTGTAACCACGCATAACATCCGTCAGCATATCTGCCATAATATCACGCCGTTCATCAATCCTAATCATTGAAGCAGCTTTTACTATTTCCGCTTCGGTAGCTGACCTACGACCAGAGCTTTCTTCAAAGGAGCCCATTTGATTTCTACTGAATCCTATAATCTCCCTAACGTCTTCTCTAACTTCACGAGCTGCAATTCCTAAGTCAGGAGGAACATGACTTTGGAAAAGAGCAACTGCCTTTCTAATATCCCCAGCACTTCCAGAATCAATTGCAACTGCAGCTTTTGGGTCACCATCCAACAGCTTTGCAAGCTCTTCAGGCTTAACCATGTTCTTATCATAAAGAACCTTAAGCAATCCAACTCTTCTATGAAGGCGAGCCATCGTTCGAATATCATTCATCTCAAGCTGTTGTTGCTCTATTAAGCGAGCATCTGGAGTCCACCAGAAGTAATCGGTGTCCTCATTGAAACCGAGAACCCTTGCATTTAAACCATCAAGTTGCAATTCATCAAATTCATCACGAAGGAACTTATCATGATCCAGGGTAAGCGCCATTACCTTTCCTGTTCTCTGGTCATGAATCTCCCACAGCTCCACAAACTCTACTTTAAAATCCTCTTGTAATATTTTACTAGCATCCCCATCACTATTTTCTAATCTTGTTCGATAAGGCCCCTTAAGATTTGCTTTATTGGAGTACTTTGGGTCTTCCTCTATATCCCTCAAAGGACGCATCTTCCTAAATGCATACCAAGGTGCTTCTCCCCACTCATGCGTTCCCCATGGTACTATAAAGTCCATTGGATTACACCGTAAGAACCAAGGCATTCCTGGATAGACATTATAATTATACTCAATCTTCTTTCCACTCTCCGAGAAACCTGTCAAAGAACCATCACCTGCAATCTCATCAGCAGCAAATTCTGGATTATATCCAAACTCACTATCATAACCTAAGATACCTGGGCCTCTGCCACAAAGGTAAGTATCCAAAGCCATTGACTTTAACTGCTTTTTAAGTCCTGTTTCTCTAATCAAATGATTATCTATACGCTCTAGTACTAATGCATGTGGTGCATAACCTGGTTTCATACCTATAACACTAACCCTTGGATTCCTAAAATAGATTTGAGGTATAAGGCTACGTCCAATAGCATAGATGATATTAACAGGAACAGTACCACTTGTAAAGTAACCTCGATAGTACTGCTTGAATGTTTGCCATTGCTTACTCCGACCATACACTTGTCGGTAGCGAATACCCATTCTAATGGCATCTTTCCAATCTTCAAGACGCTTACTTCCTGTAGAGGTAATACCTGTCCCAGTAGAAGCTTGGCCGCCTTCAGGCATATCAATACCCGTGTGCTTCTTTTAATCGACGAGCATTTTCCTCTGCATTCTTAGGCCTTGTCAATCCCCGCTTCTCAAGTTGCTTCCACTTCTCATCCACTAAACGTGCCCTTTCTTTTCTTAGACTAGTAGGAACTTTTTCTGCCATGACTTGCTAATCCTTTAGAATACTTATTTTCTTTCTCAGCACCTTTTGTCTTTATGTATCCTGGGTAAGACTGACCATTCAAGGAACAAATAGGACGATACTTCCCCCCACCCAAAGATTGGGTACGCACCTTCCCACCATTCTTAACACAATTCTTAAAAGCCTGTGGCACAACTCCTCCAAGTATTTTCAAAAATTGAAATTGTTTATTCCTCTAATTGAAGAGGATTCATTAGACTAGCAAACTCAAACATTTCCTCAGCCTCTTTTTCTTCTATCGAGCTTTCCTTAAGTCGGTACTTATCAAAAAGGTCTTTTGGATTTTCACCATCCCACCTCTTACGAAGGAACTCATCCATATTCGTAGAGAACTTGTACTCACTATAGTTTCTCGTTACAACGCGTGCTTGCGCTATCTCTCCAGGTCGTGCTACCTGAAGCTGATAAGCTAGGGCATCTAAGATGTCTTTAGTAGAAAGAGTACTTCCAGGGATGTATTCACAAAATTCCTCAATAAAATCCTTGTGGTCTGGACGACAATGAATAGCACCATTAACTGCATATGGCTCCAAAGCGCGAATGCGTACATCCTTATCAACTCTCGTAGAGGTTTTAAGCTCCCGAATAGGTAGCCAACCTTCTTTTTCCATCATCTTAGTAGCAAAGTGCATCAAAGACTTCTGGTAGTAAACAGCTTCACATCCAATTATCTCAGGACCAAAGAGACGATTGTGGGTGTACCAAAGATTGATGATTTCAGATGGGGTAAACCGCCCTACATCATAACGAAGAATCCAAACATGGTTCTTAGAATCCCACGCGCAGGTAAGAACTACTCCACGAGATTGCTTTCGCTGAGCTTGTTTCTGGTCCTCTGACCAAAGAGAGAGGTCAGTAGTTGTGAAGACACGGTAGCCTTCTGGAATCTCTTTTTTGTTTTGGTAGTACTGAAGCCACTCCCCCTTAAAGAGCATATCTTCAATAGCCATGGGCTTACAAAGATATTGAGTAGCGAACATGTAGGGACCCTGAGCAGCGAGTATTCTTTTAATCTGTACCATTGGGTACATCTCTGGCCAAGTAGGTTCACCAGATGATGTACCGTCTACAGTAATTACGCGCTCAAAGATTGTATAATCAGGTTCATTTCCTCGTATAAAAGCAACTAGGTCATACTTCGCCCAACGAGTTCCAATATTGTGGATTTTTGTATGCATACCAGGAACAAGCAAACTCATAGCTAACTTGTGCCAACCAATGGCTTTTTCAATATCATCTTTGGAAGGCATGAGCTCTTTCCCAGTGAAGTCATCTTTATTAGCATAGATTAAATCGTCTTCAAGTATGATATCATAGTGGCGAGAGGTTGTCGAGCCGCCGATACCACCGGCTTCAAAGGTACTTTCAGTAAAGTTCTCAGAGCGATTGATGCACGCCTCTGTATCTGCCCACTTTACCTTATTGAAGCTTTCTGGAATAACCTCTGGAAAGAGAATCATCATTGCTTGATTTCTCTCGTAGGTTTTGCGGATAAGCCCAACCATCTTCATAGCATTGGAGATGACATAACTTGCAATTAGAATTCTGATGTTTGAACCAAGAAGATATAGAGGGTCAACAAAAAAGGTTGGATGATTGGGTAAGGCACGAAAGGCGTTCGTAAAAGAAAAAGAAACGGCGGACGGCGAAAGGCCGTGGTCTGAAGAAAGGCCGTTTGCCGAAGAACGTTGAGTGGTGATGCAGGACGGCGGGAACTCGTCTGGCGCCGTTCTAGGAAGAGAAATCCAGATTGAATACGCTATTGTTCCAATCCAGGTCTTGACGAAGGAGCGAGGAAGGGTTGCTTGTTTGCGAGCGGAAGGCTGTTCGAGAAAACGGCAAAAGTCGCCGTGTAAGCTATCGATTATATCATCGTACCCCATAACCGTCTTACAAAAGACGTAGAGGCTACGAAGACACTTCTTTCTAATAACTTCTCGGTCAGTGTCAGTTAACTGGGCAGTTGGTGTATACATCGACCACGATAAGCTGCTATCGCTGCCAGAGGAGGACCCAACGCAACGCGTTGCCTACCATGGTCGATGGTTCTACGGGGTTTCAACAATTGTAATTTTCCTTTCAACTACGTTTTCCTTGTAATTCTTAGCAAAGCCAAATCGCTCTGCTAGCTTTTCTTCCATTACTATCGTTCTACCAGCATTCTCAGAGTTCTGCTTCTGGGGCATAATTCCAGCAATCCCAAGAATCTCAGAGCAAGCGGCGGACCGAACATACTCGTTCTTGCTTCGCAAGGCGAGGTCAACTTTCATCTCAGCGGCCTCAACCTTTGCGTCCAATAAAAGCTTTCTAGCTGGGTCTTCAAGAATCTTGTTGGCTGTTCCTTCTACGACCTTAGTTGACATCTCTTGAAATTTGCTAGCTCTCTGAGCTTGGTAGAGAGGAGAGCTTTTAATGATAGAGATTCGTGAAACAGACATTCCAAGGTACTCAGCGATTTCATTGGTGCCGTAACCGGCGATATCACAGAGCAGAATTAATTGAACCGAGTTCTTCTCAAGGTTCTTCGGCTGCGCGTTGATTGAAGATTCCGCTTTGCTTTCCTGTGGTACTATTTGCGGCATTTATGCTTTCTTCCAGAGATAATTGGATTCCCACATTTTACACAAATTACTGCTGTTCTTTGCATGGCAAACTCCAAATGGGCCGAAGCCCTAAAAAAGAAAGCTAGCCCTCTTTAGAGATTGTGCCTCTGAAAGAAGGCTAGCCGCAAGACTAGTGAAAACCGGCTCTGCCGGTAGGATTAAAACATTTTCAAAAAGTGAAAATAAAAACTTTTCAATACTTCCCTACTACCCATAGTATACTGTAAAAGACACAAAAAGTCAAGTTTTGTAAGTCGTTGAAAATAAAAGGGTTATGGAAAACCTTAAAAATTGTGGGCGTATGGTGTTGACACTTATAACTAAACGAGGTTAGCCCTGGGGGGATGCCCCCCCTACCTAATTTTACCCAATTTCCCCAAACAGAATCTTTTTCAACTATTGAAATTGTTTTCAGCGTAAGCGCGTAACCCCGCGCTACGGCGCAACTTACAACAATAAAATTAATTAGATCACCCCCCTTGACTTTCGCCTCCTTAGAGGTATAATAGACTTGTTCTTTGAAAACGGCTCCGGCGTTGTGGGTTTCAACAAACAACCGACAACAAGGAGGTAATATGGCGAAGGTTATCACATCAAATGGTCAATACCAATCCCCGCAAGGGCAGGCGGTTTCATACGAGTTTCAGTATGAATCGTTTGATTCTTTGCAGGACGCTATCGCGACGCTAGGCGAACCGGAAGCCTTGAAATCCATTCAGAGAATGGTCAAGGTTGACGCGAACAACACGGCGCGTGAAAAGGCGAAGGTTGCTAACGGCCACAGCGTTAGAAAAGCAATGACGGAAGAACAAAAGGCGAGTGCTAAGAAGGAACGGCAAACGAATGCCGCGATTCTCAAGGCACTTTCCGAGAAGGGCGTTAAGTCTTTGGAAGACTTAAAGGCTATTCTCTAAAGACCAGCGCCGGAGCTAGTTTTCATCCCTCATCCTATCCGCAAGTAGGATGGGGGATTTTTTATGGGTGCTTGGGAAATAAGTTTAATAAGTGTTTTTATTACAACAATTATATGTTGTTATGAGTTAGCAGTATCTAATACCCTACCTACTTCTAATATTACTTTTTTTTTTTTTTTTTAAAGTAAAGAAACCCCCCTAGATACAGAATACTGATAACCATTCCCTTTGTTGTTTTAATAACTATTTCTAAACACTTTTATTTACTATTTATTTTCAAACAGGTCTTGCTTTTGTCTGTCTTTACGTGTATAATTCCAACATAAGCCAGTGAACGGCGTTGAACTTATTAAAAAAGTTTTTATTGAAACTTCAACAACTGGCGCGTTCCTTATATAGGGGGTTTTCAATGCAAACAGCATCCAAAGATTTAGCATCAACACTACCAAATAATAAGCCAATCAAAGTACTTATAGAGAAAGCTGTAATACCTCTTACAATAACCTACGAGTGCGCGCAAGAATTAATGCTCTACCATCAATTCTTTGATGTACTTGAGAACGAACAGTGTATTGTACTAACGCCAATTACTAAGAAAAGCAGGAAAGTGGATAAAGAGCTAAAAGACCTTATCCTCGACTTAATCACGGCTAACAACGGCCCAACTGAACACCATGATATTATGCGAAACCTCTGGAGACATGGAACTAGAACAGAGTTTTCAAACGCGATTGCATCCCTAATAATCGAAAACAAAATAGTAAGCTACACACCAGCAAGAATACTAAATGCAAAGCCTGGACGCAAATCCCTCCTATACATTCTTAAAGAATTAGCAGATATGAACGGCAATGAGCAAAAACCTTCAGAACCTATAAAAATAGAGAACGACGGACTTTGTATTTGTGGCCATGTGGATTACACACATGGAAAAGAAAGAACAAAATGCATTGTGTCAACCTGCGATTGCAAGCAATACGTAGAGGCTCCAATAGTTGAAAAAGCAAGCTAGGCTGGTAACAATTTCAAAAACTGAAAATACTTTACACCTCGTCTTGAGAGGATGGAATAAAAGCTGTCGTGTCCTCTACGGCAAAATGGGCCTTTATTCAGTGTTCGACTTAGAATCCTACCAGTGCCTCTATATCGGCAAGTCTAAGGACTTGGGGAAGAGAATTCTAAGATTCTTCAATCCAAGAAGCTCGAAGCACGCTTCGGCAACTTTTGAAACGCAACCTGGCTGTTCCAGAATCCATCGCGTCTGGGTTGAAGTCAACACCATTCAGAATCAATATCACCTAGATAGCTTTGAGAGAACGATGATTGGAATTAAAAAGCCACTTTACAACAAGCTTTTGAATTATCATGAAAAATAGCATAGCTTTGATTAAGTTCTTTATAAATGCATCACTATCTTTAATTCCATTATTGTTAATGCTTTTTATTATAGCCTTCTTTGGCATTTTCTTCACAATTTGGGAAAAGCGAAGACCAAGTGAAGCTAGACAGTTCTGGGATGATGTCTACGACCCTTATTTTTAAAAAGGAGGCAATCCAATGAAGCAAGCAGTTCAGATAAAGCGGAGGATTCCATCACTCAATGTGGATGGAAGGGAAATTCCTGGTAAGTTCCAGGAAAAAGTAGAATCAGCAGAATTAGTCCAAAAGCTAAGAAGAGGCTTTTGGGTTCGCCTCATCAATGGCAATGAAATCTATAGGAAAATAAAAGATGTAATCCTCGTGGAGGACGCCAATGAACAATCGAATTGAAGAAGGCTCTTCTGTCCTTTCCAACAGGAAGCAAAGAGCAGACATCATCAGCGAGGAAGAACTCCACGCTCTTAAGTTAGCTATTGCTACTAAGGAATCTTTCCCCTTAGATAGCGATAATGCTTTCCTTAAAACGGGGGAAGAGTGGGTTGGGATGGAAGAAGCTCTTAGTCGGTGCTACATAGCCGTATTTCATCACTACCAATGCGAGAGATGGGAGAAAGAAGCAACCTGTATCTTTCTCTTAAGTCCATTCATCGAAAGTCAATTCCAGCTCTGGATAGCAGAAGAGAATGACCTCTCTAAGCTAGCATCAATCGACCAAGCTGAGGAGGTCCGTCAATGACAATAGAGCGCACCTGGCCTCAAGAACGAACATCAATTCCTTGTCCTCAAGACAGGACTGTCTTAGTAGTTGTTGGAAATGAGCTTATATGTCCTACCTGTAAGTATCAAGACTTCAGCGAGAAAGATACGCTAATTAATAGCATGATTAAAGCAGTTAAAAAGCAGAAAAAAGATGTACAATCTTGAAGAGCTTGAGCCAACTAAGGAAGAGCTTGAAGAAACAAAGGTGCATACTCATCATTGTGAGCTTTGTAGCACTGACTTTGCCTGTACGTTAGAAGGTTGTGAGAAGGTGCATTATGAAGTATGTGACATCTGTAAATTAGAACCACTTGGAGGAGAAAATGCCTGAAGAAATGGATATTCGTAGGGTGAACGCTGCTGTAAAGGTTAGAATCTCCCACGATAAGCTAACTAAAAAATGTCAAAAGCTAAGGGATGACATGATAAGGCTTACCAGGAATATGGGGCCATTAGAATACAATGAATTCCTTAAGAGAGTGAATACATGAGTCAACAAACTATTGTAGTAGTAAAACAATTTCATAACAGCAATATCGAACACATCTCAACTGAGAGTTCAAGAACAATAGCAGAAAACAAGGCTCTCTTAGTCTACACAGAACGCTCGGCTTACATGGCCGCCGCTATCGAACTCCTCCCTCATGAGCTAACTCCAGAAAGCCGAATGAATATCATCTTTAAAATAGAGAGAAACTGTAAGTGTACTAACATCCAAAGAAAGTTTAACTTCAAAGCAGGAAGCTCCATCGCTCTATGCGTAGATTGTGCACTTCCATTTGGAACAAGTAAAGCAATCAATGAACCTGAAGAGCAAGACGCTCTGCTTGAAGAAGATGTTATCCTAGTATGAAGAAGAATGATATTCTACTAAGAAATACCTTTACCTACGAAGGAACTGAATGTGCTTCAAGCCAAGCAACCGTTAATTGGGTAGTGGATAAAAAGGCGGGCGTTTCTTTTGAGAATGGGGGAACTACCATCCTACAACAAGAATCCGACGAGAACTGGTACAACCCAAATGAAGTTGGACACGAGCCTTACTTAATAATTCAAGAAGCTGTAGAATCCTTTCAATCACAGGTAGCACATCTCTCAGATGAAGAGCTAATGGCTTCTATTGAAGCAATGAGAGATGGAAGAATTGCACCTCCTCAACAAGAACCAAAAGCTAGAACTAAAAAAACACCCAAGACTGCAGAAGATGAGGCTCTACAACAACTTTATAATGGGCTTACAGATGAAGAGAAGGAAGCCCTAAGTAAGAAACTTGGTCTTTAAAAAGCTCCTGCTATGCATTATACTAGAAGGCCATAAAACCCTAAAAACCCGCTCTCATCAATAGGGAGGCACTAGATAGTGTATAGTAGGCAAGAGAAGCCGACAAGTGGGTGTAGTTCCTATGGGAACGCTAGTTAGTGTAAAGAACGTGGACACACATAACTGCCCATTTCCTAGCTTACGTCCATGTGAGCGGGATAGGCACAAGTTTCTGTTCTTTGAATAGTTCGCTGGCGCATTACAGTCTCATAGAAGTAGATGGAGACAGAGCACAAGGGCTTATTAGACTACTGACGGTCTCGCCCCCAACATCTCATAAGCCGTTGTCAGCGGTGGAGAGGGCCAGCACAAGTTTCACCCAGGGTAACTTGGGTGGGGTTAGAGTGGCGTGGTAGCCTGACGAGATATCACAGTATGAAACATGACTGGGACGGGAGAGTCCTTCGGGATAACTCCTGGGGTAAACAATCGTTGCAGTGGCAAGGCAAGTTTGCCAACCAACTGCCTCTAACACAATTTCATCCAGAGATGGATGGGTCAGTAGCCCACCTGAGACGTGGGTGCGAAAGAGACGGTGCTGAACACATCATTATTTCAATGCGTGAGTCGTGCCTTCTCGGCTGTTCGACTCTACTGACTGACCATACAAATGATAGGAGGAGAGGGTATGTGTGATTGCTGGAAGAACGAAGGTCATAACGTGTTTAGTTGTGTTTGTAAGTGTCACGCTAACAGCCCATGAAGAAGCGTAGAACCTTAAGGCCTAAGAAAGACCCTAAGAATGTGGTGGAGCTTTACAACTACCTCTGCCGATGGGTAGAAACAGGAGTGGTGTTCGGCGAGGACAAGTATATCTGGCAACTAGCCCGTGCTATGGATACATTGGGGGCGAGATGGAGATAATCTGGGTGGTGTGGGTATGACCACCCCAGCGAAGCAGACATTGAGGGAGTTTGAAGAAGCATTGAAGGACTTCGTTTACAACCACACTACGGATGAGGAAATTATGTCTCCTCCGAATGACATTACTATTGCTCTCTGGGCCGCAAGGTGGGCAATGGAGAAAGCTGAGGACGCTTGCATGTCTCCGACATCTAAGGGGCGTATCAGAAAACTTAAGGAGGAGCTTTCGTGACCATCCCCAATGAGGTCAGGGAGAAGATTTTGAGAGAGTGCAGAATAAAGTGTAAGCATACTGCGGCAGTTATGGACATCTGCTTAGTGTGCGCTGAGAAAGCCCTCCAGAGTGTAGAGGATGCGGCTTATGAGAGGGCGGCGCAGATTGCAGAGTTTAAACCGACTATTGGTGGTAATGATGAGAATGGCTGTTGCCGTTATTCTGTCGATTTGATAGCCCAAGCAATTAGGAACCTCAAGAACACAGGAGGGAAGGCGTGAGAGAGAAGTGTGTCGTATGCAAGACCATCCGCAGAGGAAAATGGGCACTTATATTCTCACCGCCAACACCAACAAGCCGTTGCCGGAAGCATCACCTTTGTCCCACCTGCTACGAAAGGGTTATTGATATGAGCCGTCAAGTTCGTCACTGGCTCGAAACCGGAGAAATGAAGTGACCACCCCCTCTACTAATTAGAGGAAGGAGTCTAATGCCTAACAAGCGGAGTGTGAAAGTGCAAGAAAGCTTAATAAAAGCATTTAACTCCTGTGGTGCTGGAAGGGGTGGACATAATATAAAATATCCAAAAGCAGTACAGTATATCCAAACTATGAAAGTAGGAGATGTTGTACGTGTTTCAAAACTTGCTGCTCAATCCATGTGTGTAAATGGAAAACTGCAAGGTAAGAAGTTTTCAAGAAGAGCCTACAATGGATATGCATTAGTAAAAAGAGTCGATTAATTTATGCCTAGCTCCGGCTAGGGTGCTCCGTACAAACTCTATTCCACGAGTTGCTTCCATTAGAAAAGGGGAAGATGCACGTTGGGGAAGGCGGTCTAGCCCAGCCATTTCTTTTCAAAGCCAAAATTATTTTCAAAAATTGAAAAAGGTTTATGATAACAAAAAACAAGGTTTTAATCATTAAGCTAGGGCATAGCGAAACACTTGACCCAATTATCTCAAAGGAATGCTCCCTTGGGGATGTTGTAAGGACAACTGTAATCCTTAACTATTTTAGAAGACCCGATTCAGTAACTTGGCTAGTGGATGAAAAAGCGGCGGCTATTCTGGAGGACAACCCTGGAATTGATAGAGTCCTTCTTTGGAACTGGGAAAATGCTATCCAACTCCAAAGAGAAAACTTTGATATCATCATCAACCTAGAGAAAGGGCCAAGTATCTGTGCGCTCTCTGATAGTATCTATGCCTATCGGAGATGTGGTTTTAGATTCTCGGAGTGGAAGGCTTCGGCAGAGGCACACTACAATACTGAAAAGGTTTTAGAGATAGCACTTAATCCTGACAAGAGAGACACTAACACAAAATACTGGCAACAGCACCTAGCAAAAGTAATTGATAGAAATTGGAGTAGTAAAGATAAGTATGTGATGAAACGGCCACTAATGGAGCCTGGAATAGATGTTGGACTCAACTGGATTGTGGGAAAAAAGTGGCCAGAAAAAGCTTGGCCATTTCCAAAATGGAAAGAACTTCAAGAAAAGCTTATTAAAAGTGGTATGTCTGTTAGCATCCAGCCTCAACTTTCTCTTGAAATTTATCTTCATTGGATTAGTAGTTGTAATAATGTTATTACCTGCGATTCTCTTGGGATGCATCTTGGTATCGCGTACAATATACCTACTATTGCGCTATTTGGTCCAACACCACATAAAGAAGTTTTTATGTATGACAACGGCGAAAAAATCGTCTCCAAAACTGGGAAAATGGATGCGATAACAGTTGATGAAGTATTTGAAGTGTTCATGAGGAGGCTAAGTGGAAGTAAAAAAACTTAAAGAGGAACTACTTTTTCAGATAGGAACAGCTGGGAATGGATATTCAATTAAGATTGAGCCGGATAAGCCAGAGTTTACTCTGGGGTTCATTAACAAAAGCAACTTTATCTCTTTAATCCTGACAAAAAAGAGCTTACAAGATTTGCAGGAAGCAATTGGAGTAACAATTAAAATCATAGAAAAGGAGATTCGAGTTTGAAAACAAAATGGGATGTAGCATCACTGAAAAAGTTTGAGAAGGGTTTAGCTGAGCTTTTTGAAGCAGGAAAGATTAATGCCCCCCTCCATCTCTCTGGTGGAAATGAGCGACAGCTTATCTCAATCTTTAAGGAGGTTAAGGAACACGATTGGGTGTTTGCCACACATCGAAACCATTACCATTACCTCCTAAAAGGGGGCGATGAGCAAAAACTAATCGATGAAGTTCTTGGACTTCCTACTGGCATCTGCAAAGGACAAGGGCGTTCAATGCACATCTATGATAAGTCAATTAACTTCTATACATCTGCGATAGTAGCGGGGACTTGTGCAATTGCCTGCGGAGTTGGGCATGCAATAAAACAAGAGTTTGGACAAGACCAAAATAGTGGAAGACCTCATGTCTGGGTGTTTGTTGGAGATGGTGCAGAGGACAGCGGCCACTTTGTAGAAGCAGTTAGAATCACAACAAGTAAGCTACTGCCTGTAACATTCATTATAGAAGATAATGACTTATCTATTGACTCTACTAAGAAGATGAGGTGGCATCTCTATGAACCTGTGAATGAAAGCTGTATTGTAAGGTATAAGTATGAGCGATTGTACCCACATGTTGGCGTTGGAAAGTGGATATCCTTTGATAAACCTGTGGAAGTAGTATGATTGATGTCGATGATACAAAACTAAAAACTCTTGAAGAAAAAGTCAAGAACTATCCTAACCTTGAAACAGCAAGGTTTGGGGTTATTGCAGCCTATCCACACTTTACAGATGCATCTAAAGCAGTCTTCTTTGAAAGTCCTAAAGATGCTACAGATTGGGCAGAAGTAATGACAAGGCAGAAGAATATGAGTCACTTTGTAATAAGTGTACTTTCACAGGTAGTAATAGAAAAAACAACAACAGTTGAGAAGAGGAAGATATGAAGTATAAAGATGTTGTAAGTAAAACGATGGCAGAGCTAGCTACTAAGGATGAAGTAATCTTTATAGGACAAGGACTTCTCAATGGAGATAGAGTATACGGAACAATGTCAGATGTGCCTACTACAAAGTGTCTTGAGCTACCGTGTGCAGAAAATCTCCACATTGGTATCGCGATTGGTCTGGCACTTAAGGGATACAGACCAGTTATTATCTTCCAGCGTATGGATTTTATTCTGCTCGCATCCGACGGGATTATCAACCATCTCAGTCTTATGCCCAAAATGTCTGGTGGGCAGTTTAAACTTCCAATTATCATCCGAGCAATTGTTGGGAGCAATTCTGACAAGTTTGTCGTAGGGCCACAGCATAATAAGGACTTTAGTGAACTGTTTATGCCTTACCTTGCGGTTCACCAATTCAGGAGAGGAATGGATATTAAGAATGCTTATGAGATGGAGTACAAAGAGGAAGAAGCCTGCTTAATGGTAGAATATAAAGATTGTTATGAGGAGGTAATTCAGAATGCTTGAACTTTTTGACCTACTTTTGTATACATTTGTTATTTATGCAATAGGATACGTTATAGGTTTTACAAAAAGAGACAATAAGTATAATGGATAAATTTTCCATCGATGGCCACAAGATGCAGTACCACACTGAGCGAACAGCTCAATGGCTATCTGCAAAAACAGTCGAGGAGAAGCTAAATGTTTTTCCTATTTATGTTGAAATCAGTCCTGTTGGGCATTGCAATCATCGTTGCACTTTTTGTGCTGTTGATTACATTGGTTATAAGTATAATCTTCTTAGTCTTGACACTCTCAAAAGAACCCTGGAAGGATTGGCTAACTGTGGGGTCAAGTCCATTATGTTTGCTGGAGAAGGAGAACCTCTCCTCCATAAAGAACTAGCTAAAGCAATTCTCTTTGCTAAGGAAGTGGGGTTGGATGTAGCAATTACCACCAATGGAACAAAGCTAACACAAGAGTTCATCGAAGAGTGCATGCATGCAATTACTTGGATTAAGGTTAGCTTAAACGGTGGTACTAAAGAGGTCTACGAAAAGATTCATCAGACAAAAGGAGATGACTTTGACACAGTTTGGAGAAATCTCGCGGGTGCTTGTGTACTCCGTGAGCTTAGTGGTCTTAACTGTACTATCGGGATACAGTCAGTCCTTCTTCCTGAAAACATCAACACCATTGAGGAAGCTATTATCGACGCTAAACACTGTGGCCTTGACTACGTTGTGGTTAAGCCTTATTCACACCATTATAGCTCAATTACTCAACTATACAAGGATATAAAATATGGTGACCCAATTAAAATGGCTGCAGAACTGGCTAAGTACAACGACCAAAGGTTTGAAGTTGTTACCCGTTACATCTCAATGCAGAATCAAGATAACGACGAACGAGGTTATTCTAAATGTTATTCTACCCCGTTTTTTTGGGCTTACATTATGGCGACAGGTGATTTGTATGGTTGCTCCGCATACCTCCTCGATGAACGATTCAAGTACGGAAACATTAACAGTTCCTCTTTTAGGGAAGTGTGGACTGGAGACACACGCAAACGAGCTATGGATTTCGTGGAGAATCTCCTAGATATTAAAGAATGCAGGAAGAATTGTAGAATGGACAAGGTTAATCGCTATCTGTGGGATATCAAAAATCCAAAGGAACACGCTAACTTCGTTTAATAAGGAGGCTAGTTATGACAGCAGTACAACACAATGGAGCAGTTGAGTTAAGAATAACTGATTATCAAAGGAAGCGATTAGCTAAGGGATACTCTATTCCTATCCTAAAAGAAGGTAATTAGTACAAGATTAGTTGTAAGAACAAGAATCGCGTGGATAAAATTAAGAAAAAGATTGCTGAGCTAAGACTTCAGCTAACAAAAGAACGTGGGTCAAAAGGCTAGAAAGATTTTCAAAAATTGAAACTGTTTAAACCTTTAATAAGAAAAGCTTGGCGATGGATAGGCTGGGAATACAACCTATTTCCAATAGCTTTACAAAAAAGGGCTAGAAGATACTGGTCTTACTGCTTAACACAAGCGATGATTAGAGCATGGAAAAGATGTTCTAAAAGCATCGTGGATAATGTGTATAGCGAATCAACACTACTAAAGATTCTAAAGGAAAAAGATGTCAATCAGCGAACTAGCAAAAGAACATCAGGACATGATTCTTGACGGAACTAAAATTAATTGGTACCAGGACAGAGTGCGTGCTTGGGAAAGAGGAGAAAGAATCGCTCCGATTACGGTCGACATGGCTCTTACTAGGACTTGCAATTACAAATGTGTCTATTGTTATGCCACCCTCCAAGAGAATAAAGGAAATTATAAGATTAAGCAGGAACACATGCGTTCTTTCCTCAATGATTGCAAGGAAATTGGAGTGCAAGGAGTATCCCTCGTTAGCGACGGAGAAAGCTCTATCAACCCTTGCTTTACAGATACAATCCAATATGGCCATCTTTTGGGATTGTCGATGGCTGTGGGAAGTAACGCTTTCCTCCTTAACGAAGCTATGCTTAGAAAAATTATGCCATGCCTTACTTATCTTAGAATCAACATTACGGCAGGGGAGAGTCAGAGATACCAAGAGATCATGGGAGTTGATAAAGGAAAGTTTGAGCGGGTATGCGAAAACATAAGAAAAATGATGGAACTAAAAAAAGAGTATGGGTGGAAGTGTACTGTAGGAACTCAGATGGTGCTAATGCCAGAGTTCGAGGATCAGGTAATACCATTAGCGAAGCTCTCCATCGAGCTTGGTGTAGACTACTTAGTCATAAAGCATTGTAGTGATGATGAAAATGGGAGTTTAGGAGTACACTATGAGAAGTATAAAGATACTTACAATACGCTTAGACAAGCAGAAGCTATGTCTACGAATCAAACTCTTATTAAAGCAAAGTGGACGAAGATTGAAGATGGAAATATTCGTTCCTATCAAAGATGCTATGGACCACCTTTCCTACTTCAACTCTCTGGAACAGGACTTGTCGCACCATGTGGAATGTTGTTTAATGACAAGTACAAAAGGTATCACATGGGTAACATTACAGAAAAGTCCTTTAAGGAAATTTGGAAAAGTGATAGGTACTGGGAGGTTATTAGGGAGCTTGCTTCAGCGCGCTTCGATGCGCAAACGATGTGCGGCTCACTCTGCCTCCAGCATTCAGTAAACAAGTACCTCGACGGGTACAAAAAAGGAGAAATAAAACTTGAAGAGCCTATGGGTAGTCCTCCTGAGCATATTGCTTTCGTCTAATGCTTGGGCAGATGAATCACTAATAGATGCATGTAAAGAGCAATACCAAAGAAGCTTTGCAAAGCAGGAAGATTGGTATTGGATTGGTAAGTGTCTGGGGGAAGAGCATAATAGAAAGATGGGCGCAGAGAAAAGGATAATCCCAGGTTTGGATACCTAATGAATAAAATCACGTTTCCAAAGGATTACAACTATTGCGCAGTATTCCTAACTTTAGCGTGCCAGCTTAAGTGTAGCTACTGCATCAATATCCAGAGCTATGAGCGTTCAGCATTAGTTAAGGGGCGGAAGGCTATGGCAGCTAGAGATTGGATAAATGCACTAAATCGAATAGAAGCTAGGAGCGACCTACCCCTCACCATTCAAGGTGGGGAACCTACCAGTCATCCCTACTTCTATGACATCATCAATGAAGTTGATAAGCCAATGGACTTGCTTACCAACTGTATGTTTGATGTTGATGAATTCATCAGCAGAGTGCCTACCAGTAAGTTCAAACGTAACGCACCCTATGCTTCTATTCGAGTTAGTTATCACCCTGAGCAAGTCTCCCTGGAGAAACTCCTTCCTAGGGTTAAGAAGCTGCATGAAAAGGGCTATCAAATTGGGGTTTGGATGGTGGAAGTACCAGAGCAGATGCACCTAGCAGAAAATGCTAGTGCTCTTTTTAGGCTACATGGAATTAGCTTCAAGATTAAGCAACTTCTTGGTGAGCATAAGGGGACAATCTATGGAACGTACAAGTATGAAAACTCTGTGGATATACCTAAAGAGCAGTGGAAGACATGTCTTTGCAGAACTACGGAACTTCTTATTGCTCCAGATGGTACAATTCATCGTTGTCATTCTGACCTTTATAACCTTAGACTTGGAATTGGACATGTTCTGGATTACAACTTTTCTTTGGATAGGGAGTACCGTTTTTGCAGTGTGTACGGAAATTGCTCTGGGTGTGATACTAAAAATAAAACTAACAGATTTCAAATCCATGGACATACAAGCGTTGAAATACAACAAATCGGAACAGCACAAGAGCCAGCAGCTCTAATAGAGAAAGAAGGCTAAGAATGGAAGAACGTCAGTGGAGTTTTAGTACCATTTCAATGTTTCAAACCTGTCAGCGCAAGTATTATTGGCGCAAGGTTAAAGGACTTATTTCAGCAACTACAGCGCCAGCTCTAACCTATGGCCGACTCCTCCACGAGTGCTTTGAAACGTTCTACAACGAGCTAGCAAAAGGAATGGACAGGTCAAAAGCTATCAGCCTAGCCTGTGCCCACCTAGAAGCAAACTGGAAAGATTGTCTCGAAGATGATAGAAGAACAATAGCCAATGGAATTAAGTTACTCCTTGCCTATGAAGAGCTGTACAGAGCAGAGCCATTTAAGATTCTCCAACAAGAAGTAGCTTTCTCCGTGCCAGTCTATTATGGTGGTGGGAAGAGCTTCCTCCTTAGTGGTCGCCTGGATGCACTGATTGAATGGAATGGACCAATCTACGTCTTAGAACGAAAGAGTACTTCTCAACTTAACAGCAACTTCTTTAAACCATTTGAGATGAGCTCTCAACTTGATGGGTATCAATATGCTGCTGAGCAACTTGTTGGTAAGAAGGTTCTAGGAGTAATGATGGATGTCTTTGAAGTTTGGAAGGATGTAAAGAGAGAGACAGCTAAGACTAAAAAGACAGAAGACCACTTTGCACGGAATCCAATGCATCGAAGCAATTTTGAAATGAAGGAATACTTTGAAGATATGGGGATGGTTGTGGAGGATATTATTAGAGCAGAGAAAGAAAACAGGTTTCCAAGAAATAAGAATGCCTGCTTCTCCTACAACTATCGTTGTCCATATTGGAACCTTTGTAAGTATGGAGAATCAGAAAGCGAGCTCAAGAACTTTACAATCGACCCAAAGGTAGCTATAGCAATAGATGAAAAAGGAGGCGAGGCATGAGAGTAGGCGACACAATAGAAATAACAATAGGAGTTCCAAAAGAAGGTGAAGATGCCTTTGTATCACATATACATAAGCTAGTTGTATATAAGGAAGAACTATCCAGTAGTTATGGAAGGGAGTTCTACGCAAGAAAGACTGATGGAGATGATGCAACAATGTATTTATCATTCTCAGAAAACATGGTGAAAGTATGAGTAGCTTCCTCCTCATAGGACCTCCTGGTTCTGGCAAGACAACAGCAGCAGCTAGCTTAGCTAAGAAGGGAGTAGTTGCAGTAATCGACTTTGACTACAAGCTCCACAAAATGGAGAACCTCAAGAGTGTTCTAAGAACACCAGAGAATCCTAAAGGGAATCTAATCCAGATTCCAATAAACCATCCACTATCAACAATTGGACTTAGAGCTTTATCCACAACAAAGCTCGAACAGGGAGGAAAACAGGACAGTCAAACACCACAAGGATACCTAAAGTTCGTAGAAATCATGGAGAAGATTCAAAAGGACAATTACCAATGGGAAGGAGAAAAACTGTTCGGACTAGTCCTAGACAGCTATACGTCAATGCAAGAACATTTAAAGCGTTTGCTGCTTTCTGCAAACTCAAAGATGACAATGACACTAGCTTTGTATGGACCTATGCTAACGAACCTAGAAGAAGTAAACAACACGTTTATAAGAATGCCAATCCATACCATCTTAATAGCCCACGAAAAAGCAGAAAAGGATGACCTACTTGGGAAGATTTTCATTAAGCCTTTAGTTGAAGGACAGATGGATAATAAGATGGCTAAGGACTTTGAGGAGGTTTATTGGATGACCAAGACTATCTCAGGAGCAGGTGTTGCCACAAAAGCTGATTACAAAATGCTTACAGTAGGGGATTCAATGCGCTCTGGAAGAACAAGTAGAAATCTAGATGCTGTTATTGAACCAGATTTCAGCAAAATAGTATGACTGTTTACTTCGAGGACGAAGAAGATAACAAATTCTGCTTTCTTTGTGCTTCCAATCGACGAGGACATATTAAAAGTAGAGTAGCAATTCAAGGAGAGCACTTACAATGCTCAAGCTGTCATCTTGAAATCTAAAAAGCGTTTTACACAAGGGTACGAAGATATGGAAAGAGTAATGGCCCACCTTTCTGATGAGCATAGAAAAGCTCAGAAAGAGGAGTGGATTCGCCAACATTACTCTAAGAATAAACTGGCGAAAAACAAGGAGGAAGGCGATGAAAAGGTCAGGTGAATGGGCCAAAAAAATGGCCGAGGAAGCTAGAACGACAACTCGTGTGTGTGTGAATGGAATTACCGTGTTAGTACCAAAACACGAACTGGAGCAACTACTACAAAAATACGTGAAGGATAAATTAGGAGATAATTCATGAGGATTACCGTAAATCCTGATGCTCAAGCGTCAGCAGAGTTTGGATATGCTGCTCCAGGAGAGTACACCCTTCGAATTAAGAAGGTTGAACAACTCCAGAAACAAGGAAGTGAATGGGCTTACCTTAAGTGGACATTCGAGTTCGCAGACCCAAATGTCAAAGCAGTTGAAGAAGGTAAGAGTGTTGGGAACATCTTTGAGAATACCAGCCTAAAGCCAGATGCCCAGTTTAGGCTTCGTGACCTCTGCGAAGCTCTTGGGCTGACTTGGGGAGACTTCGATACTGACCAGACGGTTGGTCAGGAAGTCACGGTCAGGCTTGGGACGGAGATGTACCAGAACAAGCTCTCCAACAAAGTGGAAAGCTTCGTCAAGTAAAGACAAAAGCGTTTAGAGGAAAAGCAAAGAAAAGACAGGCAGGCGTACGGCGGCGAGAGTTTGGACTTCGAGCGTTGGTCTTAGTTCAGGCTTTCGCCGCATCAAAAACCATTTTCAAAAATTGAAAGAGTTTAATCATGGAACAGAAGGTTTACTTCTCTAAAGTACCTGACCCAAACAAGTGGCCTGAAATTCATGAATGCTTTGTCATCTTTATACCCAGAAAGTTTTGGTTGATTCGTCATTGGAAACAATGTGTAGTAATTAAAACGTTTATTGGGGAAATGGAGAACAAGTATGCTAAAGCAAGTTCTTGAATCTGTATCGGAAATGTTAGAAGATTCGCTTAGATGTACACCAAAAACAACTACAAACTCTGAAACAGCAATGTCTATTGTGTATATAAAGTGTGCTAAGACTTTACTAGACAGAGCCATCTCAACCTTGGAACCAACAATGCCCTCTGCAGACCGACCGCCGTCTTTGCCTTCCTCTAAACGCAGTACCGGCCTCCGGCCGGAACTAGTCCCTTCTCAATCAGAGCTTGAACCGCTTATAGAGGTGGATTCTAATACAAAGGAGCTTAAAAAAATTAGTATTAGTGGAAAGGAAATTGACCTGGAAGTGATGGTAATTTTGGATGATGTAGCAATGCCTTACAAAGAGGCGAAGGGAAAGAACTTTAGAACAGGGCGTCTTGCATGATAGTTAATCTAAGGTGGATTAACTGTAATTGCAAGAAAGCTATGAAAGGTATTTACATTGAACGTGGCATGATGATTTGTAGTTCAGTGGTAGAAGTTCCTAATATGTATTGCATTTGTGGAAGAGTATTAATATTCTGTGGATTGAAAACAGGAGGAAAGAAATGGAAGTAGAAATCAAGGGAATCAAAGTAGGCGAGAGAATGCGCAAGACCTTTGAAGGAATCAAGGAACTCGCGGATAGTATTGAGATGCACGGATTGATTGAACCAATTGTCTTGGATGAGAGTAATCAATTGATTGCAGGAGAACGTAGGCTCCGTGCTCACTTAATGCTTAAGAGAGAAACAATCATTGCTGTTCATCTTAACGACCTCAGTCCTCTTCAAAAGAAGGAAATTGAACTTGAAGAGAACATCATGAGAAAGAACTTTACTTGGCCAGAAGAGGTTAATGCAAAGAAAGAGCTGCATGAACTGAAGCAAAAGTTGCATGGAGCTGTATCTAAAGGTGCTCAAGGGGTGGCTGTTAGCAATGAAGGAAAGTGGGGGCTTGTTAAAACAGCTCAAGCTCTAGGTGAGAGTTTAGGAAGTACAGCGATGGATATTGACCTAGCTAAGGGTCTTCAAGCTTTCCCTGAACTTCTAAAGGAGACAAGTAAGACAGCCGCCTATAAGAAGTTGCAACAAGCGCGTAAGAGAATTCTCAATGAGGAAATAGCAAGAAGGATTGGACAGACTAAAGCTATTACCCACCCTGAAATCATCAATGGAGATTGTTTAGTTGAGATGCAGAAGATGGAGAGTGAATCTGTTGACCTCATTTTAACTGACCCACCTTACGGTATTGATGTAGATAATGCTCAGACCTACAAGCGTCTTACAATGGTTGATGTAGATTTTAAAGATGGAGACTTTGAAACATTTGACCTTTTAGATAAAGCTTTTAAAGAGATGTTTAGGGTACTTAAGAAGAATAGGCATATGTATCTTTTCTTCGCAATTGAGAAGTATACGAAGCTCGTGGAGCTTTTGATTAAACATGGATTCGAAGTCCATCCAATGCCATTAATTTGGGATAAAGGTAGTGGAAGTTATCCAAGTCAGATGACTTCCTATGTTCATAGCTATGAACCATTTTTACATTGTATGAAAGGAGACAGGAAGCTTAATGGAACGCCGAAAGATGTCTTTACAATCAAACGTGTCCCCTCTGGTACTAAAATCCACCCTACGGAGAAGCCTACTGAACTGCTCCGGAATCTTGTGGGATTTTCTACAAATCCTGGAGAGCTCGTATTCGACCCGTTCGCAGGAAGCGGAGCGACTATTGTTGCTGCAAAGGAAACTCAGCGCAGAGCTAAAGGAATTGAACTTAATCCTGTCTACTATCAAGGTATTTGCAAGAGATTACAAAGAAAAGAAGAAGTAGTTGTGGAAGTAGTTGACCCAGATTTAGCACTAGAAACGGAGGATATAAGTGAGTAAAAAGATTTGCTGGATGGATTGTGAAACAACAGGACTTAATGCTTACAAGAATGATGTTATTCAATTAGCTTTAATTATTGAAGAAGATGGAAGAGAACTTGGAAGTAAGGTGTTCTTTATGCAACCACACTCTTGGGAGAATATAGAACAAGGTGCACTTGATGTTCACAAAATGACAATGGAGCAGATTAAAACGTTTCCTAAGCCAAAGGAGACACATGGTGAAATTAAAAAGTTTCTAGGACAGTACGTTAATAGATATGATAAAATGGATAAGCTATATCCTGCGGGGTTTAATGTAGCTTTTGACATTGCATTCATCCAGCACTTTTTTAAGAAGTGTGGTGATGGATTCTTTGGAAGTTTCTTTAACTACAAAGCAATAGACCCAATGCAGCTTATACATATTCTAGATGCAAAGAATCATATCAAGAGTAAAAACCATAAGCTGGCAACCCTTTGTGAGTACTTTAAGATTCCTCTTAAAGCACACGATGCAGAATCTGATATTCGTGCAACCAAGGAGCTAATGGAGTTTCTGGGATTTTGTATGGAGATTGATGCACAAAAACTGGAGGCAGGGTATGTCGAATTTTGTCAAAGGAGAGGGGAATCTAACCTCTAAGATTTGGCTGATAGGGGAGGCTCCAGGAGCTAATGAAGATAGAACAGGAAGACCATTTATTGGAGGTGCAGGCCAAGTTCTTGATGGGATGTTGTCAGAAGTGGGAATATCACGTCAAAGCTGTTATGTCGATAATGTCATCCAGTACCAACCTGAAGGTAATAACTTTGGAATGTACTATAAAGACTCCAAGCGGGAAAATTCATCAGAGCAGTTGCTCGAAGCACATCAACGCATTCAGCGCTTGGTTATGGAAAATAAGCCCAATGTTATTGTTGCGTTGGGAAATGAGGCACTTACTGCGCTTACGGGACGAAAGTCTATTACTAAGTGGAGAGGGAGTGTCCTCAACTGTCATGGAGTAAAAGTAATACCTACTTATCATCCAGCGATGATAATGAGACAGTATGATTTCAGAACTCACGCTCTTTTTGACTTAACTAAAGTTAAGAGAGAAAGTTTAACATCATCATTTCCTAAGATTCCAGAGGATAACTTTGTAATCAAACCTAGCTTTGAACAAATATTAAATGCTTTGGAGAGTTTAAAAGCTAGAGATTTTATAGCACTTGATATTGAAACAGCTCCAGAGATAAAGCAGATTCTTTCCATTGCATTAGCTTGGAGTTTAAGTGAAGCTATATGTATCCCTATCTTCTTTGGTGATACGTCTTTCTGGTCTACCTCAGAAGAGTTTGCAATTATTAAGAAAGTTAAAGAGCTTCTGGAGCAGAAGAATAAAAAGCTAATTGCCCATAATGCTCTATATGACCTTCCCTACCTTAAGTACCTATGGGGAATCAATTGTGTAGATAATCTATACATGGATACAATGATTGCCCACCATGTAGTTTACCCTGAGCTTCCAAAGTCCCTAGCCTTCTGTGTATCAATTTATACTAACCATCCTTACCATAAAGATATGGTTCATGGAAGCCTTGAAGATTTCTTTATCTATAATTGTATGGATGCAGCGAGAACCTTTGAGTGCTCCACTGAAATTATAAAGGAGTTAGAGGAGTTTAATACACTCGATTTCTACAAAAATTATTCTCACAAATTAGTTAAGCCATTGATGGACATGGCCTTGAGGGGTTGCAAGATTGATGTAGAAAGAAGAACTAAAATTGATGAAGACCTCTCAAAAGAATTAGATGAAATGCAGCGGCGATTAAACAAAGCAGTAGGCTACGAAACTAACGTAGGGAGTCCTAAGCAGATGGTGCAGATGCTCTACGAAGATTTAAGACTTCCTCCTCAATACACCAAAAGAAAAGATAGTAAGACAGGAGAAAAAAAGAACACAATAGCAGCAGATGATGATGCTTTAGAATACCTGATTGAACACTATCCAAAAGCTGCTCCAGTTCTAAAGTTAATTCAGGACATACGAGAAGTTAGAAAGCTACTTAGCACTTATATTAGAGCAACGCTTGATACAGATAACAGGATAAGGTGTAGCTATGTCATTACAGGCACGGAAACGGGACGGCTCTCAAGCCGAGAGGGGATTTTTGGAACAGGAACTAATCTGCAGAATATCCCAAGAGGAACACTTGTTAGAAATCTATTTGTGCCGGATGATGGGAAAATGTTTGTCAACGCTGATTTATCGCAAGCAGAAGCTAGGGTTGTCGCCCACCTCGCGAACGAAGAACGTCTACTCCATGTATTTGAACAAGGAGGCGATATTCACAAGAGAAACGCCAGTCTTATATTCAAAAAGCCTATTAGTAACATCACTGAAGACGAACGTGAGCTTGGTAAACGCCTGGTTCACGCAGCTAATTATGGAATTGGAATCAGGAAGTTCGCAAAGACAATTGGGTCGAATGAAGAAAAGGCTCTTGAATTACTTAATTCTTACCATGCAATTTATCCACGAATTAAGCGATGGCATGAAGAAGTTAAAGAGCAGCTTAGAAAAACGAGAACGCTCCAAACACCACTAGGACGTAAGAGAATGTTCTTCGGGCGTTTTAATGATGATATGGTAAGGGAAGGGATTGCTTACGTTCCTCAATCTACCGTAGGAGACTTATTAAACCTAGGATTAACAAGGGCTTTTGATAACCTGCCAATAGACTGGGCATTTATTCTGCAAAATCACGATGCAGTTTTAATGCAGGTACCAGTAGAAACACCGGCTATGCACATCTATAAGTTCATCCATCATTACTTTGAGATTAAAATAGAGGTTAATCATGGACAACTACAAATCCCAGTTGATATTAAAGTGGGAAGTAGATGGGGGAATCTTAAGAAACTGGAGATTTAGTGCTAAGGAAGTGCAAAGACTGGATAGCCTCTTATTTAGAATATACTTCCGAGCAAGAAAGTCCTGATGCTTTCCATGAATGGACAGCCTTAGCTGTTCTCTCTGCTACAACCAGTCGCCACTTATTCCTTCCAAGGGGATACTATACAATATTTCCTAATATGTATATTGTCCTTGTAGCAGGTTCAGCTAAGTGTAGGAAGAGTGTTTCAAGTAATATAGGAATCAGCCTTCTTGAAGAACTTAAGAATAAACCAATGGTCTTCTCACAGAAAATTACTAATGAAGCACTAATCAAGGCATTGCTAGAATCAAAGATTGATGGTAATTCTTCAGGCATTATCTACGCTAGTGAATTAAGTGTTTTCATGGGAAGAGATGCAATTGGAACGGGATTAATTCCAACTTTAACCGACTTGTACGATAGTCCAAGAAAGTGGGAGTATCATACTAGGACAAGGGGAGTAGAGATACTTGAGAATGTTAGTCTTTGTATGCTTGGTGCTAGTACTATTGATTGGCTCAGGAGTTGTATCCCTCCCGACGCTGTTGGTGGTGGTTTTACTTCTAGAGTCGTATTCATCTATCAGGAAGCAGCTCGTAAACCTATACTTTTTCCTGAGAGGAAAGCTAGTACGGAAGTATTAAGAAAAGATTTAGTCGAAGACTTGAATCACATTAGAACACAAAGAGGACAAATGGCTTTGACTCCAGAGGCTAAGTTAATAGCACAAAGCTGGTATGAAGAAGAGATTGGGAGAGTTCACGACACACGGCTAGAAGGTTATTTTGGAAGAAAACACGACACGATGTTTAAAGTTGCCACCCTTTTGTCCATAGCATCCAGTGATGAAAGATGGATTACCGAGGAACACATTCAAAAGGCTCTTAATCTCCTAGCCCAACATGAAGACGGCCTAGGCAAGATTATGTCAATTGTTACATCTAATGAAACTGGAGAAAAGTCTGATAAGGTGCTGGCAATTATTAGAAAGAACGGGAAGATGCAACACGTTGACCTTCTTAAGCAGTGCTGGCGTTTTGGAAACGCGATGGAGCTAGCTCAACACCTTCAGACCTTGTCTGAAGCAGGAGAAATTTTAATTAGTTTAAGTCCAGACAATCGGACGAGGGTTTATGAAATTGCTAAACGAAGAGTTTAAGTTTTCGAGAGCTCAGTTTTTTCTATTAGAGGTTAAAAATGGCAGAAGTATTGTTAACAGAATTGGAACAAAAAATAGGCCTACTAATCTTTGGACTAGCAGGCCTACTTTATATTAATGCTCGAATTATATATTAGCTATTCCATACTTCTGTAGAACCCACACAATCAGAATCAAAACAAATATAACCTTAATAATCCAGTTGAATGGTACAGGTACACCTATATGGTCAACTAACCAAATCACTAACCAACATACAGCAAATGTTATCAAAATACCAATAAGCTGTTCTATCATGGTGTAGGTGGTATTGGAGTAGTAGGAGTTATACCAGGTACTAAAGGAAGCACCTTTGAAGTCTCCTTCTCAATTCCTCCAAGGAACCCACTAACCGCCGTTAAAGCTGCAACGTACTCTGGATGTGCAATAACAAGAGCTTGCACATCAGGAATAGTTAGAGCTGCAGCAGCAATCGACCCTAGAGTAGAAAGTCCTACTTTCCACCCTCTTTTAATCACCGACCCATCAGGCCCCACCTCATAGAGGCCAGCAAAGATATTGGATAAGTGCTGAACAAAAGACTCTAACCCAATTTTATTACCAAAGAATCCTGTAATTGGATTAGTTGAATGAGGCTTCTCCTTTCTTATCCTTCTTCCACGATTCCAAAGGAAAAAGGTTCCAAGAACAGGTGCAAGTACAGAAGCAAATGGTCCTACCACAGGAATAGCTGATAGGATTCCACCAACCTCGTGAGCTTGCTGTTGTGGCGCAACTTCACCCTCTTCCAATGGAGTAGTTGCACCTATCTCCACATCTTTTCTTGCCTGTTCTATCTGTGCACATCCCACCAATGTAACTAGACTAACCAGCACAAACACTGAAAACCACTTCAACATATCCAACCTCCTTGCTTTATTGTTCCATGCATACTTTCAGCTTTCTTCCCAACATCTGATAGGTACAGCATCTCCTTTATCTTCATATTATGTATAGTACGATAAGCCCTTCTGCGTACCTCACGGATAGTATCTCCACGAGCTGTTACAACAGCTATTCTACCACCTCTTCCTGTGTATGTATACCTATCAGCAGACTTTTTAGAAAACCCATAAAGCCATAAGTGCTTAGCAATATCATCAGTAAGACCGTCCACATCTATTTCATAATTAGTACATCCATCAAACAAGGGGTTAGAATTTAAACTAATTTGGATGGATGTAAACCAACCAGGTTTCATCATGAAGAATCGATTTTGGCCTGTAGCCATTGCTTGTAAGACATTAGATACACGACCTTTTAAACCTTCTCGCATAACTAACATAGAAGCCGGTGCAAATCGAGCTTTGAGTCCCTTGTAGTAGATACTATCTTTACCTACCATAGCCATTAAAGAAATTGGTCCACGATAATTTGACTTCTTAAGAGCATATGCCAACTTAGCTATTCCTTGCTCAAATAGCTTATCACTTGTATTACCAGTAAAAACAACATCATCTAATGTATATAGAATACTTAAGAATTGTAATCCATTAAACCATGAATCAATTGTAATTGGAATTGCATAAGGTCCATCTACTGGAAGACCACACATCTGCAATACCTTCTTACTATATGTTGAGTCATTATCAAGTTGGTCAGTAAGAAGAGAGCTTCCTATAACAGGAAAGTCTGCTTTCCTTAACCGATTAGCAAGGTTACCAAATCCAAAGGAGTCAAATACAATGGTATCAGGGCCATAAGCAGTAATGTGCTTATCAAGTAAGAGGTCTGAATCTTTACAGATGTAGACATCAACTTGATTACCTTCAGCTTCTATTCTCTGAGCAAGAGGAAGGATGTCACCGTCTCTACTAATAAAAACGTATTTCATGCAAATGCCTTTTCAATCATACGAACTCTCCGCCTTACTTCCCTTGCAGGTCTTTCCTGCCTACCCCTAAACTTGTTCCTCCAGTTCCTTACTGCTTCTGAGCTTACTTTAATCCCAGCCTTTCTTGCTTCCCGCCGTATTCCAACAACCTTTTCTACATTACCTTCAGACCGAGCCATTGCTAATCGTCGAGCAAATATCTCTTTATCATTACTTAGCTTTGAGGTAAATGCTGTCTTGGCCTGTCTTTCTGCATAAGCTTTTGAAAGTGAAGCAGGAGTAAATCCTGTAGCCATCCAAAATGCATCTAGAGGTGTGACTTTAATAACCTGAGTTCCATCTCTAGTTGTTACACCACGCTTTAGAGCATTATATGATTTCACAACACTTCTTATTACCTTCATCGGTGCGTACTCAGATGCCTTCTCAACATCTCCTGTTTCAAGAAATACATTTACACCCGTAAGAATTCTTCTCGTTGCACTAGCAGAAACACCAACTATGTTTTCAAACATATCTCCATAGCTTGGAAGAATATCACCTAACCCTGCTGACATACTAACATCAACACCCTTTCCACCCAAAGAAGGAAGACCTGTAATTAGCAACTCCTGAAACTCTGGTGGAATACCACCATCAGTCATTACTTTACGCATCTCATACTCAGGTGTTTTTCCAGTAGCCTTGGCGTAAACCATTCCAGTAATAGCAGCTAAGGGCAACCCTTTAAGACCTCCCATAGCCATTAAGTTAGTCCATGAGCGAATAGCTGCTTCTGGCTTACCTTTCATTGTTTGGTATGCTAAGCTATGAACATAGTTATTGAGGTAATGTCGAAAGATGTACATTGTGTTAAGCGCAGGGCCAACAATAGGAACAGTCTTAGCCTTCTGTAAAATCATGGGCTTATTGTAGTAATCGTATAAGTAGTTAGTAAAAGCTACTTTCTGTTTAGTGAATTGATAGAGTTCAGGAAATGTTTTAATGCCTAACTTAGATTGTCCTATATCTGCATAGGTAATTGCAGCAAGGGCACGATTTCTAAACTCAGTACCTGTTTGAAAGGAACCCAAGAAATCGGAGATATGCTCATTACGCATTCCATGCATTCCCATCATTTGCCTATAAACCCGCTTACCAAGTTCACCCTCTCTACCAAGTTGAGTAAGAATACCCTGTGTTCTAAAGTCTAACTTAGAAGGCTTACCTTCTAAAACATTGATAAGATAGTCATTGACTTGATTGTTATACTTTATAAACTGTTTATCAACAGCAGTCTTCTCAAAGTAATTTGCTAAGTCTGGGAGCAAAGTTTGAATAGGCTGCGCAACAAAGTTTATAACAGCATTCTTTGTATCCAGAGCAAGCTCTGAGGTATAGATTATTCTAGAAAGAGTACTCCAATTCCTACCCCCACCTACTCCATAGCTATCTATTAAGTTCCTAGCATAAGCGTTAAGTTGAGGACTCATTCTACCAGAGGCTTCTGAAAGAGCTGCATTAGCTGCTTTAGTTCCTAAGCTCCTACCATAAGATGAAGTTACCCTAGCTCCATAATCCAGAGCTACCTCCATAATATTATCCCAATTAAAATCAAAGCCCTCTTTGAATTGCTTCTCTATCCAGTAAGAAGCAACAGTCCTAGAATTAAGCTCCTTTAGAAGCGCTTGCATTTCTGGACTGTTCTTACTTAACCCTGTGTCACTAATTAAAGATTCTAAATCATTAGAGGAAAAACCATAAGAAAGATTTGGGTCAACTTCCTCAGCAAGAAATGTTTTTGAACCAGGAAGATTCTTAGCTTTCTGCTCTGCAGCAAACTTTGTCTCAAACCTATTAAAGAAGTAATCAGGCTCAGGTCTGTAGACAACCCAATCACCTGTTAACCTTTTAGTAGAGAAATACCCAGGACCACGAGACTTAACTGCTTGTTCTATTTCAGCATTAAATTTCTGAAGCTCTTTTAAATATTCTGGATTATTTGCGTTTTTCTGCTCAGATACTTTATCAAACCCACGCAGAGAGCGTAACTTCTCTATCTGAACATTTCCAACGAAATCATTATAATCTAATATTGAGTTATACGCTTTTATCTCTTCTGGTGTTGCCTTTAGCCCTTGCAACTCAGATACAGAAAAACGTGGCATGTTACCACTAGTTCTACCTTGGTCATATGTAATCCTAAAAAGATTTGCCAAGCGTGTCTTTGAAGCAGCAGGTAAAGCAAACTGCTCTTTCCTCCCAAGTAAGTCAAGAGCATCTAACCACTTCTCATGGCCTTGCCCAGCGCCATTGTGTAATCCCCAGAAAACTGGCTTGAACTCAGGGTGGAACTCTCCAACCATATGTGGAACACCAACATTCCTAGCAAGCTTTCCAAGCTTACGCTGACTTTTAATAGCTGTTCCATGTAGGTTAGTAAGTGCCTCTGTAGCACTAGGAACGTAAACACTACCTTCTTGTCCAAAGAATGTATTAGAACGCTTACTTACTTCTGTATCAATGTTGTCTAAGTTGTGTGTTATCCCACTATAAACACCCTTCCAGTACTCATTATCTGCAACCTTTATAGCCCTTGTTCTAAGCACCTCTTTAAGATTAGCTATTTGCTCCAGCTTTTGCTCTCCTTCTGTTTTAGCTTGGACTAACTGCTCATCAGTCATCGAGCTAAAACGCTCTCTAGTAGATTGCTGCCTCTGCTGAATCTGTAGCTTTTGGTGCTGCATCTTAATCATACGAAGACGCTCTTCAGGATTGAAATCTTTTTCAATTTTTGAAATTGCTTTTACCTGTTTTTGTGCTTCCTCCAATGAAATTTGATTAAGTTTATACTGGTCAAAAATCTTGCTAGTTTGCGAAGTTACATCTTGAAGTGAAGTACGCTCAGGAGCGGAAGGCAAAGACGAAAGGCGTTCAGACGGCAAAGACAAGGACGGCGACCGAAGAGCGGCAGGCGTAGACGCAACAGGCATTTTGGACACAATCTCTTGCGATGCCTTGTTTGCAATTGAAGCTTCAACCCCAATCTTTTGAAGAGCTTTAGCAGCTATCGGTGCTCTACCTGTAAGAGGTAAAGAGCCAAGTAGAAGCTCTAGAGCTGTGCCAGCTGTTCCGCCAACTAACTCAATTATCTTAGGGTCTTTGACGCCGTATTTAATAAGGGCATTTGCTGCAGACCCACCAAAGCTTGGTTGCTCAGTAGATTTGACCAGTGCTTCAATTGGATTCTTTCCTGCAGCAACAGCTTCAACTGCTCTATAAGGACGTTGGAGAGGTTCCATTGTTTTACTGAAGGCTTCACCTGCAACTCTTTTAACTTCTTCTGGAGCAGATACTATCGCCGCAGTTGCTGGATAGAGCGAACGACCAACAGCCGATGCAGTCTCCACGCCCTGTTGCATAACGCCCGCCGTTGTAGCCAAGCCTTTCTCTCTTACGAACGCCTTTGCTTTTGCGAGTCCTTCTTGGAGTGGAGATGGTCTCTTGATAGCACCAAATGCAGAATTAGCAACATCTCTGTATTGGGGATACTTTTGAGTAACCTTGCTCAAGAGAATATCATCTGGAATGTCTCTGTATGCAGGATACTTACTCTTGAGCTTAGTAATGAATGACTTAGGGTCTTCAGGCATTTCTGAGTCCTAGTGGGTCGTTACCATTAGAAGAATTCTCCGATGCTAAAGAAGCTCCAATTCCCTCTTCTGGGAATACTTGGTTCATGTACTGCTGAGCAATTACAGACATTGCTTGTGCATCACCTTTATCCTGGGCATCTTGAAAACGTGGGTCATCCATTACCGCTTGTATTTTCTTTGCTGTGGCTTCTGGTCCAATATTAAATATTAGTTTAGCCATAGCATCTTCTCCAGCGGTTGTTTGAATGCCCTTTGCTTTCTTATCAGCATAAGAGAATTTTAGACTCTCAAGCTTATCCTTAATTATATCTGTCTTTCCCAGGTAGTTGATAACCCCCGATTCATTAACAAACTCAGGCCCAAGTCTCTTTTTAAGTACCTTAGTTAGCTCTTTGTAGTCAGGGGTTTTCTCCCACATTTGCCGTGTGGTATCATCCATGCTAATAGCTTTAGATGATACATCGGTTAGAAGCTTGTAGCCATTATCCCAATCAGTATTTGCCTGCGCTTGGTTAGCCTTAGCAAGTTCTACTTGGTACTTACTACGTTCCATTCTTAGAGAGGCCGCATCTTGCTTCGTCTTTTGAACAAGCTCTTTAGCTCTAAGCGTATTTTGCTGTCTTTGCACATCTAAAGTTCCACTCTGGTAATCTCTATCACCTTTTCTTTTTAGAGCTTCAGAAAGTTCATTTTCTTCGTAGTTAGCTTGACCTAGGTTTACTATGTTCATAGACCACCCCCACTAAGTACAGACCCTATTGCTGGAACGGCATTAACAAGAAGGTCCCCAAGAAATCCCTTCTTACCTGGATTTAGAAAGGTTGCTGTAGAATATCCAGAATCAACACCAAGAAACTGTATAGCTTTTTCCAAAACTGGATTGTTTTCAGGAAGAGAATTCCACCAGTCTGTATATTCCCTTTGTACTTTTATATCCTGCATATTGTAATAATTGATTGCCATCGCCATTTGCTTCTCAGGTATTTCTACGTTGGCTTTGTAACGAAGCTCTGAGAGGTCTTGACTGAATCGATTAACTGCATCTTCCTCGGAACGATAGCGGCCAGAACCTCTTAGACTCCCTGCATATCCTTCTTGTAGAACAGGTAGGAAGTCTCTTTTAAAAGCCTCAGTTTGTGGACCTGCAATATCCCTATCAAAGAGTTCATTAGCATTTAACCCAATAAACTCATTATACCTATTTGTTACATTTGGGTCAATAGGTGGTGCAAGCTCCCCTGTATATCTGGGCAATCCTTTGCCTACTTGATTACTAAGATAGGAACTAAGGGGATTGGAGACAGCTGTTTTATAGGGGTCACTAATGTCCTTTGTCTCAATACTAGGCTTTTTACCAAACAGTGTTTCAGATAACCAACTCATTTTTATCCCTTTGGTGTGTAAAAGATTGTTGCCTTACTACCTGTTCCTGTTAAATTAACAGAGATGCCAACTCTCGCCAGAACTGGTGTGTCATTCATCACCCTAGTTGATGCAGTTACTGTTGCAATATCTATAAGAGCTCCAACGGCAGTTACACTGTTGTAAATAGCAATAGTTGTAGCTGTAGTAGTTTGAACTACATAACCCCAGTAATCCCCCGCCGTTGTGGTAACACTTGCATTACCTGTCGTTAGACTTGCACTAGGAATAGGATAGGGAACATCGAACTGAGATGGATAACCACCAAGTGTCATCTACGTATGCTCCTAGGTAGCCAATAAAATCCATAGTACCTTAGATTAAATCCACTGCTAACAGTGACGTTCCTAAAGCGGAATCGTACCATTCGAAATACACCATCCATATCTAGTTGATAGAAGGTGTAAGCACTTGTTAATGTAACTACGTTAGTTCCACCTGATTGGCAAGGATTCCACGTTGCACCACCATCAGAAGAATACTCAACTGTAATGCTCTGTCCTTTAGCCTCAAAGACTACTTGTGGAACACGAAAAAATCTATTAAGACTGTCTAGGCTCTTAGCAGCTTTACTGCTAGTTAAATCGCTTACAGAAAATTCTGTTTTAGGATACAAGAAATCAGGTGTTTGAAACTCATTTGTTATTGCAGAACCATCATTATTAAGGGTGGTTTTATCAAGTTTAAAGACTTGACCTGTAGAATCTCCTACTAAGTAGATTGGAGTATTACTCTTTAGGAGGGTAGACCCAAAAGTCTCTGGATGGTCTCCAAAAGTGCCACCCAGGTTTCCAAATGTTGATGTAGAGGAACTTGTACCTATTCCCCAACCTGTCATAGTTCTGGATTTCTTATACCATACTTTCATAATATTATCATAGCAGTATACAACGTCTGGGTATTGAGTGGAAGTAGGAAGCCAAAATTGGATTTCATCGTCCTCCTCTAAATACACTATAAATGAACGTAGTATGTAGGTAAAATCCACTTCACTAAATAAGGTTCTCTTAAGTTCCTTATCAATATTTTCTGTAGTTGGCCCACCATTGTACATGTAAACATCCCTTGTTCCTATTACATAATGGATGCCATTATTATTTAGTACGGATGCTTTCCCTGCTATGGTTTTATTCTTAATCATTGGAGTAAAGCGGAATGGTGTTTGACCACCAACCCATTCCATAAGAACAATTGAGGCCTCTTTATAAACAGCCCAGGTGTTAGTTGAGAGCTGGTCAACGGCGATTATCCAACTATTATCCTCTGTTAAATCCTGATAACCTGCAGTTCCACCTGTCCAATCTTCTATCTTTCCTATGTTAGTCCAACTAGCTCTCTGAGGTGCATCAGCACCATTCTCTGTATTATTAAATGCTACAAGGTGGTCTTTGGCTGTAATCATTACTTCAGAGGTTGTAATAGAACCAGCAGCAAGTGCTGTAGCTAGTGCTACTTCTCCAGTTGCAGCTGTACCAGTATACTTCTTAGGTTGGTCTACACCGTTAGTTATAATCAGTGTATCAGTCATCTGTGTTACAGAGAATAAATTACTTGCTGTACCTGTAAAAGCTAGGACTGAGCGTACATCATCGATGTAAACTGTCATAGCTCCAATATCAACATTTACATTTAAGCCAACACTAATCACAGCACCTAAGTTAGCTGGTGTAGCATAAGCCACATAAATGGGTGTCCAAGTATTTGCAGCTAACGCAGGAATGCTTAAGGTTTCAAGAGGGCTTACACAAGCTGCAGTATCATCGAGGAGTAATCGAATATCCCCCGCAGTTGTTGCTACTGTTGAATAAACCCAAAAGTGGACACCTGTATGAGTTGTTAAATCTATAGACGAAACAGCTTCATGTGCTGCAACGCCTGTTGTAAAAGCAGCAGCAATTACCAACTTTGAACTGTTAGTACCTCTTAATTTAATGGTACTATCAGCAGTTGCAGTAACATTAGCATTAGCTGTCCAAGCATCTTCACAATCTTCAATTAGCGCTCCCTGGGTGATACAATCCCAAGTAGTAGTACTAGTGTTATACTCGTAGGCATTTGTAGTTGTATGTGCTACAAGTCGTTCAGTACCACTAGCTAAAAGAAGATTATCTGCACGCATAAAGATACCATTTAAGAGGTTAGTCTTTGTATCTCCAGGGGAAGGATAGTCCGTATGCCCATAATCAGATACAACCTCACCATCTTTTAGGTAGACACCACTGAGCTGTGGTGACATTTCTGCATCTAATTGTCCCGCAGGTATTGAGGTAACTAAGCCCTTCGTTGGAGAATAGATATGCTTAAAGGGCATTAGACTTTAATCTCCTCAACAAGAATGAAGGACTTTGGTGTTGTTCCAAGTACTGCTGCACCACTTCCACCATTAAACAGAATATTTAAGGATGAGGTATTTCCTGCTCTAAAAGAGTAAGACACCGCCCCTGTTGTTGTTATTGCGGCTGTTCCAGCACATACTATATTACCTGGACCAGCTAAGACATTATCTGACACAAATAAATCAGCACCTATTGCGGTTGATACAGCCCCATTAAAGATAGCACCAATTACTATTCCATTTGCTGAATTATCAAGTATAGCCTTTGTAGTAATCCTTACAATATTTGCGGTGTTGGTAGGAGTGTAAGCAACGGTCATAAACTCTACACCACTGCCTATATTTGGGGTAGCAGCTAAAGCAAATGTGCCTGTTCCTGTAGCATAAGTAGCATAAACTGCCATAGTAGACTTCACAACCCCACCTGCTGGAACATTAATTTGTGTGCCATTTGTTAATAAGACTTCAACACCAGCAGTGTCTTCAAAGTAAAGAGCACTTGTCTTGCAGTAAACTGCTGCAACCTGTGTTCCAGAAACGGTAGGCTTTGTTGCTTGATTTTGAAGAGTAATAAACTTATGCTTTCCTCGTTCAGAAGTTGCAGATTGACTAGATGGCCATTCGTGTTCAAAGGCCATTCCCGAACGAATTCCAATACGTAAATCTCTTATATGGTCATCACCTGTTATTATAGTTGTTCCATCAACAGGTGTTGTTTCATCCCAGGCTGAACCATCTCCTAAAGCCATGCTAAACCTCCCTAGGTATACTTCTTTTTAAAAGAAGTTTAATTTCTGTCATATCACCACTTAATGCTAAATATTGTGCGAGGGTTTCTGACCTTAATGATTTAAGGTCTCCCTGTACAAGAAGTGCAATGGATTTACCATCAACAGCTATACCAATCAAGGTGTTTATGAAAAATCCAATAACAATCATAAATATACCCGTTATAATACCAACAGTTATTTTAGACCCTAAATCACTTCGTCTATCAGTCATTATCCTATTCCCATTTTCATTGCTCTTGGAAGTAAAGTACCCGCAACTACGTCAGATGGTTTTAGTGCAAGTTTACCATGTACAACTCTAGTCCCTGCTGTGTCAGATGTCCACTCCATCGACATAACTCCTGCTGCTCCGACTAGTTTGTATGAGCAAGCTCCAACAACATTTGTACCTTGATTAAGCTGTGCTATCTCAGTTTGATCAGCATGTTTAGTTAACACTGCACTTCCAGCTTGGTGATTTATAAAATCAACGAGCATAGCATTATCAGTATCAGTCGTAATTGAACCAGTATATGTCGTACCTGATGTATAAGTATCATCATCAGGAGTCCCTGCTAAACGGTCAGCTTGGTCTACATTAGCGAATGAGCAAGCAAATACAATTCCATAATCAGCACCTACTGATGGGTCTATTGTAATATCAACATTTCCAGATGTAGACCCAGATGGAGCTTCCCAGATAGATAAAAGTTGCTCTGTTCCTGCTGGGTTAAAGGCTTGTTCAAGAATCTCTGTAAAGGTCAATCCAGTTGCTGTCACAGCATCAATGAGAGCATATGGGGTGTTTGGGTCTTCAGCTATAACCCCTACCAAAATCACACCGTTAGCTATTGAACCGACAGTTAATGTAATTGCTGTCGGGATTCCAATAGAAGATGTTTCTGCAAATGCATCAAAGGCTATAGCCATACTATCCCGATATCACAAAGTAATTAAGCCAACCTGAGTAGCTGCCTGATGCAGCTGCCGAAGCAACTAGTGATTGACCTGCTGTTGTTCTATTCCAACCATGGTCATTATGCCCTAGCACCATTCCAACTCCACTTGTAGCTATAAAAAGAGTTCCAACATCAGTTGTTGCAGACTGAAGTTTGAAAGCTGCTACTGTATTTCCATTAACCCAAAGAGATGAAACAATTACCACTTTACTAGCTGCTGATGTTACTAGGATAACCGCCGCACTTGTTGTAATAGCTAAGTATAAACTGTTAACATTCGTACTGGTCCCATTATACCTAACACTCCCACCTGTTGGAATATTGAAGCTATCTGCTGTATTAACTACAATTACATTTTGTGTGCCAGAGGCAGCAACTATTCCTGTAACTGTACCACTAATTCCAATAGGTTGTCCAGCTAATGTAACATTTCCGGTACCAGACATTGCTATAGCTGTAGACACTACAACATTAACTGTCTGTGTACCAGTTTGTGAAAGAACGACTACCCTACCAGTAGTAGTGGAATCCCAAGCAACAATGTTGACATCAGTTGTTCCACCAATTGTTATAGCGGGCTTTGCCCCTATTTCAATAGGCATTAAGCACCATTTTTAGTTACAAGAACATCTTTATAGACTGGTCGCTCTACAACTACTGTTTGGTATTCAATCCTAGGAACCTCAATAATCTTCTCCATGAACTTGTAATCTTTTATCTCAGAGATAACACCTTTTAGGGTGTTAACATCTTCTATAAGAGCACTAATAGCTGTAACAGCGTCTGTTAAAGACACCTTAAGTTCTGGAAAAATCTTTACAATCTCCTGTATCTTAGCTAGGTCAACTATCTTAGCAACCTCAATAGGCACTTCTTTCTTAATAGGAATTTCTACTTCCTTCTCGACAAACTTAGGAACAGACACCTCAACTTCTCTAGGAATGTACTTAAGTGTTTCAACCTCTCTCACAGCAAATTTAGTAGTATCCTGCTCCTTAACTACATATCTAAGTGTTTCTTTAATTAGAGTATTGTACTTGGTAGTATCCTCTTCATGCGTTACATACCTAATCTGCTCTCTAGGTACATCCACCAAGAGTGGAACCTCCACCCTTTTAGTAACTTCTACCACAGTTACATTCTTAACAACAAGTGTTTTATCCAAGCTCTCTACCCGAACACTTGCTACTGAGTCCTGCCCCAAATCAGTCTTTCTTGGAATATCCATTATCTTCCTCGCTCACTTACTATAAATACTGTCATAGCAATACTTGCTGTATTAGTGTAGGTTACCTTAAGTGCTTCACCAGCTGCCATCTTCTCCATTGCAAAGAAATCAAGATTAAGAGGAATACCTGCACCCATATTTGGAAGAGACTCTGCTAACGTTGCTATAATTGCTCCACCTGTTCCAGAGTTCGTCGCTCTATGCTCTACTAGCATAGTATCCCCAGCACCTGCAGCACCAGGAATTATAGACAAGCTGTTGAATGCTGAACCACCAGTTCCTGTAGCTGCAATGAAGATTACATAGTTACCAGAAGCCGAGTCTACAGAAAGACTTGTACCTTTATAATAACTTCCTCCAACTTTAACCTGTTTAGGAATTGCCATTTACGCCCCCCATTCTAGCCACCATAATCCTTTCCATCCAATAGACTTACCACCTTGTCCACCACCAGGTGGGTCTGAGAAAATCCAGTTTGTGTTACCACCTCCATCAACTGAAGGTGGAGCATTACCTGCATAGTAAGCAGCTCCAGTAGCATCTGCAACAATATTAGTCAAGCTAACTGTCTGCCAATCAACTACTCCAGATGCCTTTGAAACAGTTGCTGAACCTGCCGAAGCAGTAAAGGTTATTAAGTTAGGGCCATTAGCTAAGTCTTGTCCATCTAAAATAGTTGTAGTAGCACTACCTGGCAAAGTTATAGATTTAGTACCTGCACCATCAAAATAGATTCTATTGAATGTGTTGGCTCCTGTGATAATCACCGCCCCCGCCCCTCCTCCTGCTATTTGGAGGTTGTTGTATGTTTTGCTTCCACCAGTGAATGTTTTAGACGAACCACCAGTATCAGATAGGTATATTGTTGAACCTTCAGCGTTCACCGTTGTAGCCGCAATCGCTGTAAATTTTGTCCCGCTACCGCTTATCGTCCATGTGCCATTACCCATTGTGACAGTATGAGCAATAGACCCATTTCCAAGATACTGTGTGCCTAATGTAACGCTGAAATCGTTAGCGTCGA
>ERZ1292642.132-Hain-H14-01um-R1-132-length-45940-cov-7_pt1 | contig 45940 bp, 81 predicted proteins | sample MGYA00564403_ERZ1292642 | MGnify/ENA primary metagenome ERZ1292642 (study PRJEB36523, sample SAMEA6512643) | groundwater metagenome | collected 2019-01-09 | study: AquaDiva: Metagenomics assemblies of 32 groundwater samples
CGTGACGGTGTGCGGGGCGGGGACCCGGATCTCGACCGTGCCCGCCTCAGTGACTACGGCCTGGGGCATCAGGTCTCGCTTGCGGTCGGGTGCACCGTGAAGGTGCCGGTGATGAGCTTGAACGTGGCCTCGCCCGCAGTGCGCAGCACGATGTCGTAGACGTACTCCATCACGGTGTACTGGGCCTCTGGGAAGCAGGCCTTCATGTTGGCCTCGGTGATGCTGGCGGTGACGACACCGTTAGCGCCGCCGACCGTGCATGTGATCGTACTGTCGCCCGTGCTGGCCGCCGGCTCGGTGTTGTAGGCCCGGCGGATCGCCATGACCGCAGTCATGCCGGTGTTCGCCACCGGGTCGCCCTCCTCGTCCAGGTGTGTGAACGAGCGGCTGTACGCCACCTCGGCGTCGGCGTGTTCGTTGTACGTTGCGACGAAGGGGTTGGCGTCAGACATCAGGCGCCTTCGAGAGCGGTGATGCGGGCCTCGAAGTCGTCGTTGATGACATCCTGCGCCGTGAGGGCGGCAGCGAGGTCATCGGCCACGTCCTGTGCGGCGCTCGAATCGTTGAACGCCACCTCTTCGGGCGCCGTGACGCCATCGCCGGCATAGATGCTGCCGTCAAGGTTGATGACGAGGCGGGGCTCCGTCTGGGTGCCGACGAACACCCGCAGGACGGTTCCGTCGTGAGCGGTGTCCAGGCGGACGGCGTTCGGGGTGAAGTTCTCGGCGTTCTGTGCCATGTGCTATGGTCCTTGGTCCTCGTGGCGGCTACGTCTAGTCTAGCAGCGGGTCAGAGCGTGTTACGGCCCCGGCTGCGGACCTTCCGGTTGCGCTTCTCTAGCTTCTTGAGGATGTGCTCGATCTCGGTCGGCACCTCCTCGTGCTCGGCTTTCGGCGTCCACGGCGCACGGAACAGGAGGTCGCAGAGCGTGGCGGCATAGGCGAACACGTCCACCTGGTCGTCGTGCTTGCCCGTGGGGAAGGCCGTGCACTCGCTGACGAACTCCTCGCTCCAGGGCACGTCCCTCGGCAGGTAGAACTTGCCCATCTTCGTGAAGCTGGCGGCCGGGATGGCCCTGGCGAACTTGTCCTGGTCCGCCGGCAGCGGCCGGATCGGCATGTTACTGGAGCGGGAAGCGTTCTTGATGAGGGACAGGCCGAAGGTGGCCTTCTCGATCCCGACCTGCCGGACGGTGCCGCCGCCCCTCGCTAAGAGGCGCTTGCTGTCGTCGTAGAACTCCTGGAGCCGGGGAAGGTGCTCCGCTTCCTCGATCCGCTCCCGCAGACGGGAGATCAGCAGTAGGTTGCGGTCGGGGGTCAGCGCCCAGAGGCCGAAGACCGTGTAGTCGGCACTCGTGCGCTCGCTGATCGCAAGGTCTACCGTGATGAAGTGGCGGCAATCACGTACGGAGTACGGGATCGCCCCGCCCTCCGGCTTGACCGCAAGGTACGTCCCCTGGCTCCCGTCCACCGGATAGCTCCAGTACCGGAAGGAAGACTTGCTAAAGAGGCCCCCCTCCTCGGGGGTCGGGTTGCCCTGGTAAAGGGCGTCGAAGCTCCGGGGGTCCTCCAGGCGCAGCGCCTGTAGCTCGGAGATGTCCATGATCTGCGGGCAGAGCGGCGTGCCGGGGGCACGGCCTAGAGGATCGTCGTCTCCGGCAATAGCCGGGAGATGTATGACGGTGGTGTCGCCACGAGCGGCAGAGGACTCCAGCAGACGGCCCAGCGGGTCGTCGTCGTGCCAGCGGGTCATCAGCAGCAACATCTTGGGCGGAATGCTGTGCGGGTCGCTCAGATCCTTCTGAGCACGGGTCTTGAAGGTGGTGTTGAACCAGCCCCAGGCGTTGGTACGCCACAGCTCGGAGTTGGCTTCCTGGCTGTTCTTGACCCAGTCGTCCCCGATGAGCAGGCCGCCGCCCATTCCGGTGATCGGGCCGCCCATGCCGGCCGTAATCATGCCGCCCAGGTGGGGCCTCGCTAGAGACCAGCGGTTCTTGGCCTTGGAGTCGCCCGCCAGAGCGATGCCGAACTTCTGCCCGTGCTCGTCGATCAGATTCCGCACCTTCCCGCCCCAACTGGCCGCAAACTCGGCCTCGTAGGTGGTCAGAATGACCTGCCTGTCCGGGAACATGGACAGATACCACGCCGGGACGTGCTGTGAGAGCAGGAAACTCTTCCCGTGGCGGGGCGGCATGGTCAAGATCAAGCGCCTGGCCGGGAAACCGCCGGGTCCGATGAGCTTGTCCTGCATGAACAGGGCAATCGTGTCGGAAATGAACGTGATGTGGGGGAAATCGAGCCACTGGGGGTTCAGTTGGCGGGCGAAATCGGCCGGGGTGCGGCGAGCCTCGTTCCGCCAGGTATACGTGTCGTACACCATGACCTGCTCCGGGTCCCAGGCGTTGCGCTGAGCCTCTGTGAGAGGTGCCCATTCCGGGTCGAAGGGTGTGAAAGCGAGATCGGTCATGGCGTCGGGAAGCCCTCGGGGTCGGTGCGCGTCGCTGCGGGCTCCAGTGTAGTCGAGGGAGGAGTTCTGTTATATTGAAATTTATGTGCGTGATGGGTCTCTGCCCATTATAGGGGGCGGGGCGGGGTATCAAGGGGGCCTACCCCGGCCAATGTCCGATTTGTCCGATTCACCACCCCGCTGCATAATATGCAGTCCATCGAACCAATGTCCGATTTGCCCCATTCGCCCCATTCACCATCCCGCTGCATATTATGCAGCACCGGCGGGGGCTAGCATCCCACGCTAACGTTGTCAAGCCCACAGAAACACAGCAATAGCGGGGTTTCTGCGGCCTTGACGGCACTCTCACTCTGTGCTAGGGGTGCATAAAGATTCAGGCTATGCACGTTTGACAGTGAGCGTGGGATGCGCTAGCGGTGCATAGTTATGCACGCCGTGAGTACGCAGGAGCCTGCATAACTATCGACGCTGGCGGTGACGTATCGACGCTCGTCGATGGGTAGCGTGGGATGGGCAGGGCTTAGCGTGGGATGGAGGCGGGGTCACGTATCGACGGTTGTCGATGGGTCGGCCGATGACCTGACTACCCCCACAATGGTCACGATTGCCTATGTACTTGTAGCCCGATCCATGATCTAATCAGTACATGAGCAACTCACCCACCCAAACAGTCAAGTCCGGTTCGGCCATGGTTGGCGCTAGGATCATCGCTCGCCACGCCGGCACCCCGATCACGGTCGGCCAGGCACTCGACCTGCTAGCGACCGGCGCCACGGCCACCATCACGACCCCCGAGGGTTGGACAGTACACGTCACGGCCGAAACCTACGGGCCTAACAGCGACTGGGAAGACATCCCGCTCACAGTCACAGTCCGCACGATCAAGAGTGGGGGTGCGGCATGAGCACCACCTACGCAGTAGTCACCCAGACCGGACACGTTCGGTACACCACAACCGACAGGAGCGAGGCGCTCCGAGTCGCTGACGCCTACATGCGAGCCGATCGCATCCTCCACACGATCCGGCCGGTGGCGTCATGAGCACTACCGTTGCCATCACTCTCGGCCATGCCGACCTGCTCGACACCGTCCACCCCATCAGCGCTCACGCCAACGCATTCCTGATCTCTCGGGATCGTGCACGGCGGGCCGTAGAGTTCGCACTCACGGCGGCCGATGCGACAGTCCTCACCAGGGCCGATGGCCAAGGCGAGTGGGAAGGGCAACACGAGACTTGCGATGTTTGGATCGCCACCATCCCCGAGGCGCAGGACATCGGCTACCTAGCCGACGGTCTCGCTCGCATCGCCCTGTGGTTTGGACAAGACGCCCTAGGGTTCATCGTCCACGATCACGCAACCCGCCCCAACAGCTACGTAACACAAGAGGAGAACAACTAGCCATGCGCACTAACCGACGCACCCAGACACCTAAGGTTCGCCAGGAGCGCTACCAGTACCGAGATGACGACGGCCGCACGTACCAGAGCAAGACACGGCGGGCCACGGCCGTGCGGTCCGAGTACAGGGCCAACATTCGGGAGGGATGGCAGTGATCGGGCCGGACGCCATTCTTAACTATCTCCACGTAGCCAGCCACGAGCAACGCCAGCAGGGTAAAGCGTGGTACAAGACTGCCAATGCGTTCGCACATGGCGTGGCCGACCGCTACGGTATCCACCCCGAACAAGCCGCCTATGCGCTAGCGGCACTCTCTCCGCAACAGTCCTGGGGTGCCAACCAAAGGTCCCTAGTGCTGCTGCTGGAGACCAACAGCACGTACGGTCTAGGTGCGAACATCGCTAAGGCTCGCCGCATCCTTGCGGGAGAATCTCCGAGCACGGTGCTGGCACCGCCGAACCCTGCCAGGGTTACGGGGAGCAAGGTCCGAGCGTTCGCAGATTGCATCATTGCGGGGGGCCGGACCAGCACGGTATGCGTTGACCGCCATGCCGCAGATGTCGCCCTAGGGCGCCGGCTTGCCGCTAGCCCACTACCAGCAGGGTTTATAACTGGCGCACGGTACGAGACCATAGCTGCCGCCTACCGTCTTGCAGCTCAAAGGTCCGGGGGACAGTTCACTGCCTGCGAAGTGCAAGCCATTACGTGGATTGTCCGCCGCACTCTCAAGCACGGGGAGGGGCGTTTCAACTAATGCGAACACACAAGCCCGAAACTACCGAGGAGTTGGAACGCCAGCTAGCAGACTATGTGGGCAGGTGGGCATCACGACAGGCACCACCAGCCCCGGAACGACCACCGGACGTACGCTACGGCCGGACCATCCGAACAGTCTACGGACTCCTGGCAGTAGGTCTCATCGGATGGGCGCCTAACGCTTGGCTGGAGAACCCGGACGAGTGCCAACACCCCACAGGGTATCCGATTACGTGCTACTACCCCGGAATGCCGGAGGGTAGCAATCAGCACCCTGCTAGCCAGTACACCGAGTACGTCCACGAAACCTACGGCTTCTACCCTAACGATGCCGCTAGCCGCCTATCAGGCAAGATTGGAGCATAAGATGCCCGCACCACGTAGCGCAGCACGCCATTGCGACCTCATCACCTCGATCATTGACTACGAATTGGGGGATCTTGACGACGACGAGACCGTCGAGCTGTTCCAGCAACTCGCAGACGACGGAACCCTGTACGGTCTCCAGGGCCACTACCAACGCACCGCCCAAGCCCTGGCCGATGCTGGCCTTATCACCCTCTAGAACGGAGCAACGGACCATGCCGAACCCTGCCCAGTACACCCTTGCCCACGAGGCGACGGGCGTTCACGAGACCTTCCCCAGCTTCGCTAAGGCTAACGTCTCCGCCCACCTATGGGCCAACGGAGCATCCCACCAGCCGGGGTGGACCATTACCGGCCCGAACCACGAAGGCACCGAGACGACCTGGCACTGGGACCCGGCCTACCGTGTCTGGACCACGAGGGGATTCCGGCGATGACCCGCAAACACTTCGAGGCTATTGCCGCCGCACTCGCCGATACCCGCCGCTACTGCCGCCAGCTAGAGGACAACAGCGAGTTCACGGACCCCTCCGAGATCCTGGACCATGTCCTCTACAACCTCAGCGCCTACTTCGAGACCGTCAACCCTCTCTACGACCCCGCCCGGTTCGCCAACGCCACGAGGGCGCAGGGGTGACCGTCACGCCAACGGCCTACCCGTGGTATGCACGGCTCCCTCTAGCTACAGGAGCCCTAGGGGCCGCTCTACGGCGTCACACGGGCTTCCGGGACCATCACCTCGCAACGGTGGCCGCAGGCGCTTACAGAAACGTACAGGAGGTTCTCAGCCCAGACGGGGACCAGACAGGCCTAATTGTCAAGCGGACCCAGCACCACAACGCAGGCCGCACGGGGGGCTACGATCTCGGCAACGCCACGGAGCGGACCATCTACGCCCACGTCCGCACGCACGCACCCCAGCTTCTCGCCGCCTTCCCCGTCCTCTATGAGACCGCCGAGGACGCAAGCTACGCAATTCACGAGCGTGTAATCTGCGGCGCACGGGGGACCACCGGGGTGCCGGACCTTGAGCGTGCCCTACTCCGAGACGCCGGGGTGATCTCCTCCGACCTGCACGGGGACAACATCGGTCGGCGCTACTCCACCCGAGGCCCGTTCGGCGACACCGTCCTCCTCGACTACGGTCACTTCGCCCTGTGCGGCTAGCGCTTTAAGGTCTGCAGGGTTGAGGACCAAACCGCCAGCAGCAGCCGGTGCCCCTGGCGCCCACCGTGTAGCGTCCCGCCGCTCCAGCCACGCCAGGGTAGCCTTCAACTCTCGCCCCGATGTCGCCATCGAATACAGCGCTTCCTCGACCCGGTCCAGAGCTTCCGATTCCCCCTCCGCATACTCCGCCGCCCTCTCCGGCCTAGTCCGCAGGTACTCACGGACCGCACGGGGTGCACAGTGCACCGCCTTGCATGCCGTCCCAAACGTCTTGCCTACCCGGATCTGCCCGAGGAACGTCTGCCACACGTCTTCCCGGTCCAGTACATGCAAGGGGGGTGCTTTCTCCATCCCCCGATTCTACAGCACCGCAAAGCGCGGTCAACCGCGTCACCCCACGGACCAATCCGAAACGAAACTCCCTACCCCCCTCCCTTCTATAGGGTAAGATCACTTAGGGAGGATAGGGTTTAGAGTAATTCCACGACCAGGAGGACCACAGATGCAAGAGTTGACACCGAAATACCTGGAGAGTCTGCGAGGGGTGACCGGCGACATCCAGGGAGACATCCGAGGCCTCTGCGAGTGGCTGGCCGCCCTCCCGTGGAACGGGGACCGCAAACGCCAGTTCACCGCTGAGGAGATCCAGGCGACGTGCTTCCCGAAGGTTGCCGGACCGGTCGTGCGCCACGCACGAGAGGTTGACCGCCGCCGCCAGCTACGTGACGGCCTCTCCAGGGAGCCCTACGTGCCCCACGTGGTCCACGGACTGCACAAGGGGGACGCCGTCCACCTCCGCCAGATCCTCAAGGCGCACGCCACCTACCACGGCCTGACCCTGCGCACCTTCACTCCGCCCGGCACCACGAGCATGCACTACATGCTCTGCGACCGGCACGACGCCCCGCCGCCCACCGTCCGGGGTGACCAGCCCAATTGGACTAGGCAGAGATAGTCCTTGCCGCCCACCACGATCCGTGCGACACTGCTTACAGACACCAACGAACGAGGAGGAGCCCACGAGATGACGACGTACAAGACAGGCGATCTGGTCCAGGGGACCAGCGACTACTTCATCACCAAGTACGGCAAGGGGGGTGCAATCGGCGTGATCGATGAGCGCCAGTGCCCGGAGAACGACCCCTGCGGGGCCTTCGCCAACCCCGAGACCTACGTGCCTGTCACCTGGCTCCGTGGCCCTCTCGAATGGCTCGGCTGTGACGGCCGCTCCCTCAGCCGGTCCGGGGAGCAGGTCCAGCACCTCGCCCCCTGCGCCTTCCCGGACACCGACACCGACACGGACGCCAAGATCCGGGAGTTGAGCGAGGCCCTCAACGCCAGCCGGGAGCGGGAGCAGGCCCTCCGCTTCCGGCTGTACCGGGCCGAAGCTACCCTCAATATCGTCCACGACGCCGTGCGCCGCACGCCGTGAAAGCCGGCGACAGCAGGCCCCGGGGCGGCATCCTCCTAACCCCGACACGAGGCCCACAGGCCCAGGTCCCCGGGCTGGTCGGCTGGTTGATCGTAGCGGCCGTGGTTGCCACCTTCGACCTGCACCCCAAGACCCAGACCATGTCCACGGCATTCTGTCCTGAAGGCAGGCGCTACGGCAAGCCGGGGTATATCATCTTCTGGCTTCTCATAACGGCGCACCTGACCCGCCTTCTGAACCCGAAGTACGATCCTCTCCGCCGCCTCGACCTGCTTCCGTGGAAGGTCCGCACGGCATGACGCTCCGACCCCCAACCGGGCGCCGCATAGAGGAAGCGCCCGCACCCGCCCACGACAGCAACGGCCGGGCGATTGACAACCACCGGCACCCCGAGGACACCCTCCCCGCCGGACCAGCCTGCACAGTCTGTGGGCACCCGATCTACCTATCCCCCCGGGACGGCTGGAGCCACGCAGACTTCACGAGTCCGCTCGACCACTACGCAACGCCGTACGAAATCCCGAACACCGCACGCCACAACCGAGCCCAGTAACGAGTTAAATAGTATTATTACATACCAACAAATAGGAGGCATCATGTCCAACACCCTCAAGCCCAGCGAGATCCTGTTCCAGGCAGCCGAGGAGTACCAGAAGCAGGGGGTCTCCCGGGGCTACCTGTACGACCCCGACAACGGCAAGTGCTGCATCCTCGGCACGATCGCCAAGGTCGCCCTCGACAACCCCGAGCGAGGCTACGACCTTGAGTGCGTGAGGGCGGGCGATCCCGGATCGGTCGCCGTGAACGCCCTTCGGGACGAGGTCGGCCGCAACATCCCCTCCTGGAACGACCATGCACGGACCGGGGACGGCCGCCTGCTCAACGCACGCAGCATTGCGGGCAAGGTCCGCAAGGCCGCCCGCCGCCTGCGCCGGGAAGGCCTCTGATGCCGCACATCAAGCACCGCAAGCCCCGCAACGGGGACCGGGTCTGGGGCATCAACTCCGGGCGCACCGGGACCGTGGTCACCGACACCTTCGGGGAGAAGGGGGGCCGCAAGGTCATGGTCCAGTGGGACCAGGCCCCGGTAGACTGCACCAACGAGCTGTTCATCTCCGTCCTGGTGGTGCTCCGATGATTACCGAGCACCACACCGCCATCCAGGTCCGAGCGGACGACGACTACGTGGACTTCATCATCAACGACGAGGCCCAGGGCCACACGATCCTGTCCCTCACCCCGAAGGAAGCCCGGCAACTCTCCGACAAGCTGCTGCACGCCAGCCAGCGGGTCGAGGACCAGACACCGCACGGGAACAGCTAGTGCCGGCGAACCAGAGTTCAGATTCTGTGGATAGGCCTTTCCGAGACGAGTTCGATTCCGACGCCGACTACCTCACAGCGCTCGCCAGGTACGGCACCGCCAACGGCTATGCGGCGGTGTACATCGACACCGAGGTTGTCGCCCACCTGGCAGGACTTTCTGGAGCGTCGGAGGTGGGCACTGATGGCTGATTCTGTGGACCTCCTGCGCCGTGCGCTAAAGGCTCACGACACCATCGCCGCCGCCTACCGAACGGGTGCCACCTACCCCACGAAGCGCATGGAGAAGGCGCTGGACGACATGCGAGCCGTCAAGGCCGTAGCCGTGGAGTTGGGCGTCTACCCAGGCCCGACCTCGATGCTGCGGGAGGACGAGACATGACCGAGAAGGCTGACTATGGGGGGCGTTGTCGGCTCTGTGTGTCGGGTCACACGGGTCCGCAGCACGACGCCGAGCGAGCCCTCAACGCCCTGTCGCCCGAGCAGCAGGCGCAACTTCGTGCAGGGGGTGCCTCCACCCGTAAGGGCGAGGAGCCTTCGGTGGCGATGACGGAAGTGGGTTCTTCCTTGTCCCCACAAACCGCCGCTACTGGGGGCTGTGTACACCCCCTGCGCCCTTCCTCGGCCGTTGGGGAGGTTGGCGAGTTCCTGGTCGAGTCGCTGCGACAGGGCTACGGCACCGACAACGTGGACTGGTACGAGGACGATGACAGCACCATCGGTGTCGTCACGCTCAACGGCCAGTTCGTGGAGATTCACCTCCATGAGTGCCTCTCGGCGGGCATCACCAGACAGGCCCTTACTGGCGCTACTGTGCGGGAGGGCTGATGTACCAGGCTCCCAGCAAGCGCCCCGGGAACGAGGCCTACAGCCTGTCCCACACCTTTGCGGTGACCAGCCAGGCCCACAAGGGCGAGGACCCCGAGACCCACCTGGAGGTGTTCCGCACGTCAGGCCCGAGCATCGCCGACGCCATGTTTGTGTTCACCCCCACCGAGGCCCTCGCCCTCGCCAACAACCTGCTACAGTCCATCACAGAGGCCGAGGCGGTCCCGGCATCCGCAGTCCACCCCACCCCACCGGCCGACCTGGCCCAATACCTGTACGGTGCGCCGTACTACGGAGAGGAGCAATAGTGTCTTCAACACGAGAGCAGGCCGAGGGCCTAACCGAGATGCTCGGGATGATCGCCCAGGCCGTACAGATCGTGGGCACCCCGCACGCCGATGCCGGCCGTACTGTGGCCGCATGGAACGGCGCCCGCAATACGATCCGGGCGGCCCACGCCGGCGAGTCCGACAGGCAGTGGGCACTGGGCGCTGCCCTGCAATTCATCACGGACTCCTATGCCGACGCCATCATCGAGGGCCGGGCTTGTACCCTCCTCGACCTGGCCGAGTTGTGCACGCAGGAGGGGTGCCGTATCCTGCTCGCAGCCTTCGAGGCGGACGAGGATTGGGCCGTTCGTGAGGTTGAGGGCGTGCGTGCCGCCGCCGCCACAGATCCCGACATCTACCAGCTTGCGTTTGAGAACGGCCTGCTGTAGTGTCAAGCTCTAGAGTACAGACGCTCTAGAACCACCAGGCGGGCGGGGGTCTCCCCTGGCCCCTGCCCGCCGACCACACCGAGGAGGTGCGGGCCAGTGAACAAGCGAGACCGCAAGCTGCTCCGCCAGCTCGACTACGAAGACCGCAAGGCTAACGATCCGTGGTTCGGCAAGCGCCGCTCCACCACCATGCAGCCCCACAAGAAGCCCCGCCGGGGCAAGCACCCTCGGCCCCCGCAAGAGGAGGACTGAATGACCTGGACACCCCGCACATTCCGCTACTGGCTCGTGACCTACGAGACCTGTGGGGGGGAGCGCCGCTCCGTGAGTGCCGAGCGCCACGCCCGCCGCTCCCCCACCCTGACCGTGCTGCTCCGGCGATGATCCTCACCCTCGCCGCCTGGCTCGCCACGGCCGCCATCCTGCTCTCCTACGCCCGGACCACCCAGGACCCGGCCAAGGCTAACGCCTTCCACGCCGCTAATGTCTTCGGCTGTATCCCGCTCATCATCCTCAACGTACAGGCCGCTGTATGGCCCGCTGTGGTCGTCAACCTCGGTTTCGGGATACCTGCCGCCTGGGCGCTCTGGAAGCGCTCACGGCGCCACACAGCGGCTGTGGTGACCCTCCAGGACCAGTTGGACGAGTTCTTCGCTGACCTGGAGCGTGTTTCCGGGGTAAGCGACCTCCAGCGGGGCTTCATTGCCGGCGAACCCACCGACGGCGAGGCCATCTTCCCGGCAGCGCAGTACCTCACCCAGCTCTCCAACATCCCGCCCGGCCACGCATACCTGCTGAACCCGGAGACCATCGTCCTCCAGCCCGTGCAGGACTTCGGCTACTGGGACCAGGACGTGGAGGACCGCTACTCTGACCGCAGCCCGCACCACCCCGACTACACCTGGAAGGAGACCACGTGAAGAAGATCATCCACGTACACCAGCAGAAGATCAAGAAGGGCGAACCAAGCATCATTGTTCGCACGTACAAGGGCAGCACGCACTTCACTCGTGTCGAGATCCTTGGGCCATCCGTTATGGTCCACAGCGCCGTGCCGGACCACTGTGGCGCTCGGGTCTGGATCGAAACAGAAGCAGAGGTGATTGGTCGTGCCTAAGTACAGGCTTTCATTTGAGGTGGAGGTTCTTGAGGACATCGAGGCCCCCCACCCTCTCGCAGCCATTGAGGCTGTAAGCAAGGACATCCGAGTTACGAGCCGGAAGTACCAGCTCACGGAGCCGTACATTACGTATGCTGAGTGTGAGGCCTGATGGCTAAGGACGATCTGGCTTTGTGGATCGCAAGTGTGGAAGACATGGGTCCTTTCAAGATGCACCCGAATGGGACTTTGTACGTCTACGCCGACCCCGAGGACGCCGAGCCGGGAGAGCCCTGCGGGATCTACATCCCCGCCGAGGAAGCGGTCAAGCGCAGCCTGACCAAGCTCCATGGCACGGCGCACTGGTCCCAGGCCAAGCGCAACGAGGCCATGGCCTACCTCAAGGACGAGTCGGCCCCCGTGTTCGGCGAGCTGGAGGACCCGCTGATCCCGTGCCTCAACGGGGTGCTCGACCTCAGCGACCCGCTCGCCCTCCAGGTGACGGAGCACTCCAGCCTCTACGGCTTCACGGCCCAGGTGCCGCACCTCTACAACCCGTTCGCCACGTGCCCCCGCATCGAGGCGTTCCTGCTCGAAGCGTGCGCCGGGGGCCAGGACATGGTGCAGTTCATCTACGAGCTGCTGGGCTACAGCCTCCTGCCCTTCCAGTACCTCCGCAAGGCGATCATGGTGACCGGACCAAGCGGGACGGGCAAGAGCACGGTGCTCCATCTCCTGGAGCGCCTGGTCGGTGAGGGCAACGCCGCCTTCGTCGCTCTCCACGCCCTCGGCGATGACCGGTTCGCCACGGCTGACCTCTTCGGGAAGCTGGTCAACATCGGCGGCGACCTCGACGCCACGGAGATCAAGAACACCGGCACGTTTAAGTCACTCACCGGCGACGACTACGTCCGGGCCGACGTGAAGTACGGGCGGCCGATGCGGTTCCGCTCCGGCGCCACGTGTTGGTTCGCCGCCAACGAGATCCCGCCCAGCCGGGACCACAGCGACGCCTGGCGTGGCCGGTGGGTTGTGCTCCCGTTCACCACGCCGCCGGCCAAGGCGGACTTCGGGCTCAAGCGCAAGCTCACCACCCGAGACGAGATGGAGGGACTGTTCCGCCATGCCGTCGAGGGCGCAGCTCAGGTCCTGGCCCGGGGCGACTTCGATCCGCCCGCCGCAGTCCAGCAGGCGCACGACCAGTTCGTGCTCCGCACCGATCAGATCCAGGCGTTCCTCGCCCATGCCGGCGCCATCTTCAAGGGCGCCACGCACCGGGACCAGCTCTGGTCCACCTACCAGGCCTGGGCCGAGGCCGAGGGGCATCGTCCAGTCAAGCGTTCCATCCTCCTCCAGCGTGCAGCCGAACGCTGGGGCGAGACCGACACCGGCTTCAACATCAAGGAGGTCCAGTGATGCAGAGTTTCTTCGCACCCAAGAGCCAGCAGGTCAGCGACGTGCTGCCCGGCCAGGAGTTCAACGCCCTCACGCCGAAGCCGTGGCGAGTCGCCGCCATCCTGTCCAGCCCGAACCCGCCCCGAGCGAACCGCCGCCTTGCACGAGCCGGCGCCGCCTACATCTGGGCACCGGCGGCCTACCCCGCCCGGCACGGGATCTCCCGCTGCTGCGGCAAGCGCACGTACATCTCCACGGCCGGCACCTGCCGGAAGTGCTTCCTCAACGGTGACGGCCCGATCGATGAGGTCTCCTTCTCGTGAAGGACACCGAGATCCAGCGACTGCGCCGAGAGTTGGCCGAGCTGTCCCTCGTGGCACACGCCGCCTGGCACATGCTCGATGAGAGCGGGGAGTACGAAGACGACGACGGGCTCAAGGTTGTGAGCACGGCAGACTGGGAGGCCCTCGCCGCCGCCCTCGATGTGGCGGGATGGCACGAGGACTTCCACGGCGAACACCACGAGTCCATCGTGCGTGCCGCCGAGCAGGAGCTGTCGGAGTGACCGCCCTCGAAGACCTGGACGCCATCCTCGCCGCAGTGGCGTACCGGTCCACGGTCTACGCCCACGAGATCCTCGACCCACTCAACGTGATGCTCGTGTCCGTCAAGGTCATCATGCGGCTCGAAGCCTGCGTGAGCGAGATCAACGGGGACCGCCTGACACACTCCCGGGAGTTCCTGAACACCCTGCTCGACCTTCGCAACGACCTCGCCAAGGAGACCACATGAGCCTGCCCGCTGTCCCATCAACCGATCGAGCCGAGGCTCTGGCCTGGTACGGCCAAGCCAAGGATGCCGCCGAGTCCCTCCAGTGGATGGTGGGCGACCGGATCAACCAGGACAAGATCACCTTCGAGGGGGACCACCACTTCATCCCCGAAGCTGCGGACCGCCTCGGCATCCCGCTCCGCACCCTCCAGGAGTTCGCCCAGGTCGCCCTCGCCTTCCCCGGAGAAGCCCGGGTGCGGGCGCTTTCGTTCACCCACCACGTCAAGGCCTCTCGGGCCGACGACCCGGCGGGCGTGCTGGAGGTTGCGGCAGCGCAGGGCCTCAACGTACGGGACACCGACCGGCTCGCCAAGGGCCTGCCCCTCGGCGGTGAAGAGACCGCACAGCAGGAGTCCAGCGCCGTGCCGTCCAACGTCAGCCTCGAAGAGTCGGCCATCGGCTATCTCGACGCCGCCGTGGCCGCCCTCCAGACCGCCGAGTCCATCATGCGCAAGCAGGGCTTCCGGCTCACCCAGCCGGTCGGCACCAAGGTGATGGCCCGCCTGGCCTCGGCCGCCCGCCCGTTCCAGGCCATCGAGGCGCTCGTGGAGGACGAAGTTGGGAACCTGCTCTGAGTGCTCTGACCCATCCCGTGCCCGGGGCATGTGCAACAAGCACTACATGCGTTGGTACCGGACGGGCGGAGTCACCACCAAGTACGCCCCAGCAGGGTCCGGCCACGTACACAAGGACGGATACCGTCGAGTGCACGTGGATGGCACCTACTGGATGGAGCACCGCCTCGTGATGGCTAACCACATCGGTAGGCCGCTCACGAGCGAAGAGACTGTCCACCACATCAACGGGGACAAGCTCGACAACCGCATCGAGAACCTGGAGCTGTGGTCAAGCCGACACCCCCGAGGCCAGCGAGTCGAAGACCTGCTGGCGTTCGCCCGAGAGATCGAGGAGACCTATGGAAACCTCCTGTAAGAGGTGCGGTGGGGAGAATCTCACCGCTGCCCTCTTGTGCAAAGGCTGCCAGCGTACTACCATCCGAGAGATCCGCAAGGACCAAGCACAGAAGGAGGTGATGCTAGTTGAGCCTGTTGAACCGGGAACCGGAAACGAAGACCACTAAGGCCGCAGGCAGGGACTACTATGGCAACACGCTCACCCACAGCCCGGCCGGCGGCATCACCGCCAGCGAGTTCTCCGACATCAAGGAGGGGGGCACCGACCGGGAGTCCGGCAAGCCGAGGTGCGCTTTCTGCCGACAGGCCCGGCCGCTCAAGACCGGCAACGGCACGACGTGCGACACGCTGTGTGAGGAATACCAGTACGGCTGGGTGCCATGGGGGCGCCCATACCCAAGCGACAAGGAGAGGGGACGAGGATGGCTAAGCATTATCTAATGACTCGTGCACTAAAGGGCACCCAGTGGCTGATGGCTCGGCCGAAGCTCTGCTTCCAACTCGGCGCCATCTTCATTGTGTGGGGCCTGGTCTTCGCAACGAGGGGCTGGTAGGTGCCGGCCAACGACGGACACAAGGACAAGTTCGGACCTCCGGGCGGGGGCACGGGTTGGCCTAGTTTCGACAAGAACGGTAAGCGCATCAAGGAAGAGGCCCCGGCAACCCCGCCGGAGCCGAACACCACAAGGAGGTCCACCAAGTGACGACGGAGAAGACCAGCGAGCTGCACGAATCCGCCATCGAGAAGAACCTTGCCGAGGCCCGAGCGGCCGACGCCCTCGCCCGCCGCCACGATGTTGAGGCGCAGCGGTCCGAGGCCGAGCGCATCGCCATCCTCGAAGAGGCCACCAAGAACCGGCTCCAGGCTGCGAGCTACCAGATCACGCTCGACCGTGAGATCCGCAAGGAGAACACCGAACTGGCGAAGGACAAGTACAGCCACGTCTACCAGTTCCAGGGTGGCGTGACCGCTGCGGCCGTCGAGGTGTGTATCGAGGTTCTCTCCGAGTGGAGCCGCACGGCGCCCGAGTGCCCCATCGAGATCGTGTTCGACAGCCCCGGGGGCAGCGTCTTCGCTGGCTTCCGCCTGTACGACTTCATCCAGGACCTCCGACGCCGCAAGCACCACATCACCACCGTAGCGATGGGCATGGCCGCCTCGATGGGCAGCATCCTCCTCCAGGCCGGCGACGAGCGGGTCGTCACCGCCAACAGCTTCGTGATGATCCACGAGATCAGCACCGGTGCGTCCGGCAAGATCGGTGACATCGAGGATACGATGGAGCTGGTGAAGAAGATGTCCGAGCGGGGCAACGCCATCCTCGCCGGCCGCTCGAAGCTCACCGTCGCCAAGGTCAAGAACATGCAGACCCGCAAGGACGTGTGGCTCTCGGCCGAGGACTGCCTCGCCCACGGCTTCGTGGACGCCATCCGATGAAGGACTACGAACCCGGAGATGCCGCCAAGTACGCCTTCCGCTCGCCGGTGACCGTGGACGCCCCCTCCCCTACGGGGGAGGTGCGGACGGTGTCCGCCACCGGCGGAGAGAAGGGCGTCAAGCCCCAGCAGCTCCACCAGGTCCCGACCGAGTTCCTGCTTGCGCTCGCCGAGCACTACGCCATCGGCAACGCCAAGTACCCGGACCCCGAGATCGGCCGGCCGAACTGGACCCGTGGCTACGAGTGGAGCAAGAGCTTCGACGCTCTCTGCCGCCACCTGTTCGCCATGTGGGGCGGTGAGTGGATCGATCCCGAGACGGGCTCGCCGCACATCATCGCTGTGGCGTGGCACGCCGCCACCCTCTACACGTTCCAGCTCAAGGAGCTGGGCGTGGACGATCGGCCGGTGTACTGATGAAGTTCAACCTCGTGTTGCAGGTCGAGTTCGACGACGACCTGTTCGAGAACCAGCCCGCCCCGTCCGACACCGAGGAGGTGATGGATGATGTAGGCCCCGGCGCCGCTGACATCCTCCAGGACTCCATCCGTGGTGAGTTCCTGTTCAACCTCGGCATCGACCCCGCACACCTCGACAAGATCACCGTGGTGTACGCAGGAGGTGAGACGCTTGGATAGGCCTATCATCCTGGTGGACCTCGATGGCGTATTGGTCGATTTCGATGGCTGGATATTTGACCGCAGCGACATGTTCCCGTCGCTCAACTGCACGTATGCGAGTCGGGACCACTACTTCCTTACAGACAACGTGAACGAGGAAGACGCCGCCAAGATGCGGAAGCTGGTCAACGAATCTCGGATCTTCCTCGAAGCCGATCCGCTCCCCGGCGCCATCGAGGGCCTCAATGCCCTCCGTGACGAGGCCGAGGTGTGGCTCTGCACCAGGCCTCTCGAAGCCAACCTGACCTGTCGTGATGACAAGGCCCGGTGGGTCCGTGAGCACTTCGATGCGGGCCTGGAGAAGCGCCTCATCCTCACGTCGGACAAGTCCCTCGTTAGGGGCGACCTCCTGCTGGACGACCACATCAAGCTCCCCGAGCTGGAGCGTGCATCCTGGCGTGGCGTCTGCTTTGAACAGCCCTTCAATCAGTGGTGTGGCGGTGGCGGGGCGTGGGATCATCTGCCCCGCTTCCAGTGGGGCGACGACATCGAGAACCTGCTCTCGCTCACCTCCGATCGTTGCTGGGGATGACACGGAGACGGAGGGAAGAGAGGGCCGGAGGGTCTTGCCACAACTGTAACTTCGCCAAACACACTAGGGGGGTATGTCCACATGCAGAGCGCTGACTGGGAGTGCCACCTCGTAGAGACAGTTGATGAAGCACAGTCGTTTCTCCGCTGGCTGGGGGAGCGCCGTCCGGTGTTGGGGGTTGACAGCGAGACGACGGGCCTCTATCCATACGGAGGGGATGTCCTCCGCATGGTGCAGTTCGGCGATACGAAGACAGGATGGGCGCTGGACTACCGCAACTGGAGGGGCGTGGTGGAGATAGCTCTCCGGGACTACGACCGCCCGGTCGCTCTTTGGAACGCCCAATTCGACATGGCTTTCCTAGAGCAGGCCGGCTTGCCGATCCCTCCGGTGCACCGCCGCCACGACGGCATGGTGATGTCGCACATCCTCAAGCCCAACCGCTCGCACGCCCTCAAGCAGAGCGGAGACCGAATCATCAAGGGGGCTTCTGCTGGCCAGGGCGCTCTCGCCGACGGCATGCGAGAGAACAAATGGGATTGGGCCACCGTGCCTACGGACTTCCATCCCTACTGGGTGTACGCCTGTGCGGACGTGGCGATCACGGCCCGCCTGTGGGAGGACATGATGCCCCGCCTTAAGGCTAACCCGCAAGCGCTTGTCGCTTACGAGCGGGAGATGATGGTCCAGGACATCGCCTACCGCATGACTAAGAAGGGCCTGCTCATCGATACTGAGTACACGGCCAACCTACTCTCCGATTGGCTGACCGAGATGGCTCAGCTCGAAGAGGAGCTACACAACCTAGGCGTGTCCAACCCCTCAGCCGGCCAGCAGGTCGCACAGGCGCTGCAACTCACTGAGAACTGGGAGCCGATGGAGTTCACCGAGACCGGTCTGCCAAAGACCTCAGAGAAGGTACTCGCCGGCATCGACTCCGCCATCGCCTCCAAGGTCATCCGCTACCGCCGGCTTCGTAAGTTCACTCGTGCGTACCTCTCTAACTTCCTGGAGATGCGTGACGCCAACGATCTCGTCCACCCGGACATCCGCACGCTCGGTGCCCGCACCGGTCGCATGTCCATCCGCAACCCCGCCCTCCAGACACTACCGCAGGGGCACGAGATCAGAAACTGTGTGGTCGCTCCCGAGGGGCACAAGCTGTTGGAGATCGACTACCAGGCCCAGGAATACCGTATCTTCGCCTCATACGCCGGCGACGAGGCGCTGATCCAGGCCTTCCTGGACGGGCTTGACGTGCATACGTACACCGCCAGCCAGGCATACGGAATCCCGATGGCTGAGGTCACCCCGAAGCAGCGCAAGATCGCCAAGGGCGTGGGGTTCGGCCGCCTCTTCGGCGCCGGCCCCCGCAAGATCGCCGAGACCGCAGGGATCCCTGTCAGCGAGGCCGAGGGGTTCATCGTGGGCGCTGATCGTGCTTTCCCCGGCGTACCTGCCTTCATAGCCGGCGTAGATAAGATCGGCCGTAGCCGAATTGCCGAGGAGGGCGAGGGATACATAATTACGTCGGGCGGCCGTAGGCTCCCGTGCGACAAGGACCGGACCTACGCATTGGTGAACTTCCTCTGCCAGGGCAGTGGCCGAGACGTTACGGGTCAGAAGCTCGTGGAGTTAGATGCGTCTGGTTACGGCGACCTACTCACGCTCACGGTGCACGACTCCATCATGTTCACGATCCCGGACGGCGACGAGGACATTGTTCCCGACCTTGCTAGGATCATGGAAGATCACGAGACGTTCAGGGTTCCACTGTTGGTGGAGCCGTCCAACCTTGCCCCTCGCTGGGGCGAACTGAAATAGGAGACACCATGACCAAGACATGCCCGGCCTGCGACGGCACAGGGTGGATCATCTACAAGGCGTACGCCAACAGCAAGGCCACGCCGTGTCTCGACCAGGAGTGCCTCGACAACAACGGCCAGGTGCCTAAGGGCTACACCCCCGTACAGCCCCCGCACGTCAAGGTCGTTCGAGCCGTCCCGGCTGGTGGACGATGAGCCTCCTCGACAAGCCCAAGGACTCGCTAGACCGAGTAGGCCGTTCGGGCCATGTCCAGGCCACCCGCAAGCCCGGACAGGAGGACCCCGCCAAGTGGTCCATCTACCGGTGCTCCAAGTGCCCGTACACGACGAAGCAACGCAAGGGTCTCCCCCAGGTGACCCACCCGTGTAAGACCGGTGCCCGAGGCGGCACCACCCAACGCAACCTCAAGGAGGACACCTGATGGCAGCACCCCAGCAGAAGCCCGCAATGAGCAAGGGCGCACGGTCCCGTGACGACGGCAAGCCGCAGAAGCCGAGCGAGTACAACGGCGCCACGCCGATCACGCTCCGCAAGAAGCACCGGGCCTCGTGATCCTCGCTATTGATCCAGGACTCGCTACCGGTGTGGCCTGGTTGACGACCGATGGCGTGTTCCGCTCCCACATCATCGGCGGTGGCTTCGACGGTATGTCCGACTGGATGCGTGGGCTCAGGGAACCCTACGTCCCGCAAGGCACGGACGCCATCGCCATCGAGAACTTCATCCCCCGAGGAGGAGCCCTCTCCTTTCAGCCGGACGCCATGCACATCATCGGCATGGTCAAGCACATCGCTCGGAAGAACAACGTCCCGCTGCTGATCCAGACGCCGGCTGCTGCGAAGTCGTTCGGGACAAACGAGAAGCTCAAGAAGTTGGAGTGGTTCAACAAGGGCACCGAGGGGCACGACAACGACGCCGCCCGCCACCTGCTCGTGGCTGTGGTCGGTGGCAAGCTGGCCGCCTACTCAGAACTGCGCCAGGGTGTTCTTGATAGACTGGTAGCATGAAGACATGCACGATTCCCAAATGCACGACCGAGATCAACGCACACGGACTCTGTAGCTCCCACTACTGGAAGTGGAAGCGGTACGGAGATCCGTTGGCTGCGCCCCGCCGGGCAGCTTCCGGCACTGGGTACAAGGCCAAGCACGGGTACATCGTCAAGAGCCACGATGGTGTACCGATGCTGGAGCACCGGTGGGTGATGGAGCAGCACCTCGGCCGCAAGCTCATCAAGGGTGAGGAGGTTCATCACCTCAACGGCATTCGTGACGACAACCGCATCGAGAACCTGGAGCTGTGGACTAAGAGCCAGCCTCCGGGTGCTAGGGTGCAAGACAAGGCTGAGTGGTGCCGGGAGTTCCTGGGCCAATACGGAACGGAGGAGGAGCGTGGTCGCTATTCGAGCAAGCATTGAAGACGGCAGGATCCGAGTGGACATGCCCCCCACCTGGAACGATTTGATGAAACCCCTTCCGGGCTCGCTATACCGTAACGGGGCCTGGTCCCTCCCTCTGAGCTGGAGTGCGTGCAAGCAGCTTCGCTCCGAGATCGGGGAGAACCTGGAGATCGCCCCGGACCTCGCCGAGTGGGCGCAGGCCTACCTCCAGCACCGTGCGACGATCGAGAGCGCACAGCGGGGCGAGTTCCAGGCCCCCGGGCTCGACCCCCGCCTCTCCCCGCAGCAGGCGGCGGCCTCGACCTGGATGGCGTGGGCCGGCCGGGTCGTCATGTGCACCGAGATGCGCACCGGCAAGACCCCTATGACCATTGAGGCCCTCGAAGCAATCAACCAGTGGCCCGTGCTCCTCGTCGTCCCGAACACCACCAAGTTCGTGTGGCAGCAGGAGTTCGCCGAGTGGGCGCCCAACGTCGCCACCTTCGTCCTGCACGGCACCGCAGCGCAGCGCCGCAAGATCCTGGCCGAGGCCGAGGTCGCCCGTGACGCCGGCCTGGGCGTGGCGGTGGTTACTAACTGGGAATCCCTCCGCTCCTCGACCCGCCTCGCCGGGTACGGCAGCATCAAGCTGTCGGACAAGGAGAAGGAGGAGCAGATGCTCAACGAGTTCGACTGGCAGGTCGTGGTCGGTGACGAAGCGCACCGGGCCGTGGACCCCAAGTCGAAGCAGAGCCGTGGGCTCAAGCACCTGGCGCACGGCGCCCCTCGCCGAATCCTCCTCACCGGCACCCCCGTCCGCAACGACGCTGCGGACCTCTACACGCTGTGGAACATCGTCGCCCCGGAAGAGGCGCCGGAAGGCCGCACCAAGTGGATCGCCCGGTACACGCTGTCCGGCCCTGGCCGGCACGGCGGCTGGGAAGTCTGGGGCTTCAAGGCTGAGCACCGTGCTGAGCTTGATGAGGTGTTCGACCCCCGCTTCCTGCGGCGCACGCTGCGGGAGATGCGCCCCGGCATGCCCGACCGCCTGCCCGACGAGGTGCGCCGGGTCCAGCTCGAAGGCAAGCAGGAGAAGCTGTACCGGGACCTCAAGAAAGACATGATCGCCGAGACGGACGGCGGCCTGCTGGTCGTCACCGATCCGATCGTCCTGGTCAACCGGCTCCGGTTCGCCGCTATGGCTACGCCCGTGGTGGATGAGGCCGGCGAGGTCATCGAGCTGACCACCCCGAGCATCAAGATCGACGTGCTCATGGAGACGCTGGAGGAGGGCGGCGACGAGCCGCTCGTGGTCTTCATGGAGAGCCGCAAGATGGCCGAGCTGTGCGAGCGTGAGCTGGAGAAGGCGGGCGTCATGTATACCTCCATTCATGGAGGGATTGATCCATCTATGCGTGCAGCGAACATCGCTCGCTTCCAGCAGGGTGACGCCAAGGTCGCCATCTGCACGGTCGGCGCTGGCGCCGAGGGCGTCACGCTCAACCGAGCGAGCCGTACCCTCTTCCTCCAGATCCCCTACAGCAACGTGCAGTACCTCCAGGCCAAGGCCCGGACGGACGGCCGTGTCGGCGGGGACCCGCTGGAGTCCATCCACAGCGTGGTGGCGGGCACCATCGAGGACAGCTACCTGCCGATCCTCGGCGGCAAGAACGCCACGCTCCAAGAGGTCCTGCGGGATGCCCTCCGATGAAGGCGATCAAGCACGGCACCATCGGTGGCTACGTTGCCCACCACAGGCGCCAGGACCCGCCCTGTAGCGTCTGCAAGCTCGCCTGGCGCCTGTACTACCGGGCACGCACTGGGGCCCCGCCACGGGAGCTACAGGACTCCGAGAAGTCCGCCGCCTCGTACCGTGCGAAGCGCCGCAAGGAGACCCGGGACGCCTGGAACAGGGCCAACCCCGACCGGCCTCGTAAAGCCAAAGCGCGGTCAACCGCGCCTATTGAGGAGGATTCGTGAGGATCAGACAGAGTGAGCTAAGCCAGTGGGCCAACTGCCGGCGCAAGACCGTGCTCCAATACCGGGAAGGGCTCCAGAGGAAGAAGCCCGAGGGGCTGTACCTAACCCCGCCCAACTCCGCCAACCTCGGCACGATCGTGCACGCCGGCCTGGAGCAGTATTATCGGGACGGCACCCTCCCGCACGCACACGTCAAGGCCATGGCCGACGCCGAGATCGCCAAGTGGGCGGCCACCGGCGTGCAGGACATGAACGACAAGTGGAAGAAGGCCTACAACCTCGCCTGGATCATGTGCGAGGGGTACATCGGCTGGCTCGAAGAGACCGGCATCGATGCCGGCCTGGAGATCACCGGCGTGGAGCGGGAGCTGGAGGTCCCGTTCGGCACCTACCACGGCGAGGAGGTCACCATCGTCGGCCACATCGACCTCGAAGGGATCGACGCCCTCGGCCGTCCGGTGCTGATCGACCACAAGACCGTGCAGTCCATCGGTGAGCACGAGGGTCCGGTTGACTTCCAGCGGCTCACGTACGCCGTGCTGCGCCGGCTGGAGGACGGAACTGCCTACCGGGCGCTCCAGCACAACCAGCTCCGCAAGGTGATGCGCTCCGCCAAGGCCACCCCGCCGTTCTACGGCCGGCCCGAGGTGCAGGTCTCAGACGAGATGGCCCGCAAGCACTACCAGACGATGGAGGTCATCATCGAGGAGATCGTGCGCCACTACCAGTCCGGCGCACCGGTAGACCACCCGATGTTCTACCCCCGGCCGAGCCGGGAGTGTGACTGGGCATGCCCGTACTACAACCTCTGCCCGATGATGTCGGACGGCAGCGACTGGAAGGAGTATGCTGAGGAGATGTTCGAGAAAGGGACGGCCCACGTCCCCGGACAACAAGAGGAGGAAGCGTGAGCGAGACGTACAACGCAGTCATCACGATCCCGGTCGCCATCCTGGCCGAGATCATCGAGGGGAACAGCGTGGACGAGGACTACCTGAGCGACGTGCGGGACTTCGTCCTGACCGAGGCCGACCTCCAGCTCAACGAGGTCATCGAGCAGTTCCGGGAGGTCGCCCGTGGCTAGGGTCTGCGGCATGATCCACGGCTACTCCGGTGTCGGCAAGTCGCCGCTGCTGGACACGATGCCCGGACCCCGCCTCATCCTCGACGCCGAGGGTGGTACGGACTGGACGCCCAGCCGTAAGATCCACTGGAACCCGGCTGAGCCGCCGCCCACGGGCCTGAGCCCGGACGACACGGTGGTCGTGACCGTCCGTGACTTCGCCACCCTGCGGCAGGTATACAACTGGCTCACGTCGCCCCGCCACCCGCACGAGTTCGAGTCGGTCGGCTTCGACAGCCTCACCGAGATCCAGCTCCGCTGCAAGGACGACATCGCCGCCGGTGGCTTCCACGACCAGCGGCAGTGGGGCCAGCTCCTGGAGCAGATGACCCAGCTCATCCGCAACTTCCGGGACCTCAAGATGGATGCGACCCACCCAGTCAACGTGTTCTTCATCTGCCTGTCGGTCAGCAAGGACGACATCCAGAAGGCGGACATCCAGGGCGCCCTCGTGGGGAAGCTCCCCGGCTACATGGACTTCGTTGGGTACCTGTTCACGGCCACCGAGGCCGAGGGCCTGGTTCACCGACTGCTCGTGGCTCCCTACCCTGGCTTCCAGGCGAAGGACCGCACCACTCGACTGGTCGCCAAGTTCGGCCAATCGATCGTCACGCATGGCACCCCGGATGCCTGCAACCTGGCGTGCCTAGTCCGGACGATCAACGGAGAGGAGAGCTAACATGGAGATTTACGGAATCCCGCTGGATGTCGAGATCCGAACTGGTACCTTGGGTGCTGCCGAGGTGGTCATCATCGAGATGAAGGTCCAGACGGTGGTCGATGGTGCGCCCATCGACGTTCAGGAAGCAACGCTAGTGTTCACCAAGGAAGATGCGGTCAACGTGGCCGCACTCATCACGAAGACGGCCACGGCCGAGAAGGAGGTCATCGAAGATGGCGAGTGAGAACTATGGGGAGCTTTACGCCGCAGCAATCGCAGAGTCCGGCCTCGGTTCCGAGGTCCTCCCGGACGGTCCGTACAACGTGAAGATCGCCACGGTCAAGGCTGACCCTCCGGCGGCGGGCAAGAAGCTGCGAGTCGGCTTCCGCCTCCAGGTCGAGGACGGGCCGTTCAAGGGCGTGTCCACCTGGGTCAACCAGACCTTCTCCCCGGAGAACCCGAAGGCCGTTGCGGTCTTCCTGCGGCTCCTCAAGGAGCTGGGCGGCCCGGCCGTAGCCGGCGGCATCGCACAGGGCCAGGCGCCCGACGTGCTCTGCCAGTACATCGTTCAGGGCTCGCTCGGCACCGCCGTGCTCGGCTCGCACACCTACGGCACCAACGACGACGGCACGCCCCGGCGCTACCAGGACCTCAAGTCCTTCTCGCTGAGTGCCGGCGCCGCCCCGGTGTCCGCCGTCCCGGCGCCGGTTGCCGCAGCTCCGGCGCCGGCCCCCGTCGCTGAGGCCGCTCCGGCCGCAGCAGCGCCCGCCGCTCCGGCTCCGGCCGGTGGCATCCCCGCTCCCTTCTAGGAGCAAACGCCCAGGTGACCCGACAGGCAGTAGAGCTGCCACGGGGATCGGAAACGACGAGGTAGCGCAACCTACGTCAACCGGGTTCGAGTCCCGGCCTGGGCACCATACGAGAGCCAGGTCACGGTCTGTTGCGTGCAGCGTGGGAGGGACACACCCCGAAGGTCGTGTGTGACGCCTGGCTCTCGTGGACTACAAGAGAGGAGCACCGTGTACGAGTCAGCCATCGGGATCATGTCCCAGCCAGCGTTCATCAAGGAGCACCTCCCGATCGCCTACGTGGCGGAGAAGGCGGGCATCCAGCTCCGTGCAGGCGAAGGCCGCATGCACGCCCTGTGCCCCTTCCACCCCGACAGCGACCCGTCGCTGGACATCTACCCCTGGCGGGACACCGAGAGGTTCGGCTGCTTCGCCTGCGGTGCCGGTGGCGACGTGCTCGACTTCATCCAACGCATGTGGGGTCTCGGCTTCCGTGAGGCGTGTGAGATGGGTCTCCGAGGCATCGACGCCATGAAGGCTGAGGGTTGGGAAGTCCCGAAGCTCGGCACCGTGCTCGACTGGGACCCGGCTGCCGCCCACGGCATCTGGTCCCGGGGCACGATCGAAGGCCTGGAGACCATCGTCTCGGCCAAGGGGTGGGTCTTCCCCGCCTCGCACCTCCTGAGCTGGCACGTGCGCCGGCTCGGCAACGAGATCCTCGTGCCGGTCATGCGGGAGGACGGCGCCCTCGTCGGCCTCAAGCACCGGCCCCTTTCGGGAGCCAGGTCCCTGATCGCCCTGCCTGGCTCCCAGCTCCGCCAGACGCTCTACGGAGCGCACCAGGCCCCGACCCCCACCGTCCTCCTCGTAGAGGGCGAGAGCGACGCCTGGACGGCCTCGTGGCAAACCAGGGACCTCCCCTTCCTCCGGGTGCTGTCGTTGCCGGCCGGTGCCGGCGCAGCGCCCACACGACTCGACCTGCTCCGGGGTCAAGGCGTGATCGTTGCCCTCGACGGCGACGACGCCGGCAGGACCTCTGCTGCCCGGTGGATGGATGCCCTCGGCGCACACGGCGCCCTGCTAGAGTTACCCAACAACGAGGACATCACGAGCCTTGCATCGAAGGACCCGAGCTGGCTCGCCAGCGAACTTCGGGCCTTCGGCGCCTACTAGACTGGAGTCACTATGACCATCATCTCACGTGCACAATGGGGTGCCGCTGCCCCCAAGCAGACACCCATTCCGCTGAACGCTGACCAGCTCCAGCGCATCTTCATCCACTACACGGCCGGCCCGCCCTCGCAGTCGGTGGCCGCCATCCAGAAGTTCCACCAGGACACCCGTGGCTGGAACGACATCGCCTACAACTACCTCGTGGATCAGGCCGGCAACATCTACGTCGGCCGAGGCTGGTTCGTCGTCGGCGGCCACACCGCCGGCTGGAACAGCAAGTCCCACGCCATCTGCTTCATCGGGTCCACCGACGATGTGCCCTCGGACGCAGCCAAGGCCGCCATCAACTGGCTCATCGATGACCTCAACGCCCAGGTCGGCCGTAAGCTGCCTGTGGGGCCGCACAGCGACGTGGTAGCCACCTCGTGCCCCGGTAACCACCTCCGGGCCTGGATCGCAGCAGGGCGCCCTGTGGCTGCCGCTGCGCCCGCCCCGGCGCCGGCACCGGCTCCCGCCCCTGCGCCCGCCCCGGTCAGGTACCCGGCCACGGTCAAGAAGGGCAGCTCGAACGCCGCCGTCGTCAAGCAGCTCCAGACGGCCATCAACCGTCACGCCCACAACCTCGGAGCGGCCAAGCTCCGGGTGGACGGGGACTTCGGCGACAAGACCCACAAGCTCGTGGTCGCCTTCCAGAGGGCCACCGGCCTGACGGCGGACGGCATCGTCGGTCCTAGGACGTGGGCCAAGCTGCTGGAGACGCCCCGATGAGGCTTCTCGTGCTTGACATCGAGACCTCGCCGTCCCTGGTCTACACGTGGGGGCTGTTCGATCAAACGATCGGTATCTCCCAGGTGGTCAAGCCGACCGAGGTCATCTGCTTCGCCGCTCAGTTCGTGGGCGAGAAGAAGATGCACTTTGCCTCGGTGTACCACGACGGCAAGGCCGACATGGTCGATCTGCTCTGGAGCCTATTCGATGATGCGGACGTGGTCATCGGGTACAACTCGAAGGGCTTCGACGTTAAACACATCCAGCGGGAGTTCCTGGAGATGGGCCTCCACCGCCCGACCCCCTTCCAACAGGTGGACCTGTTCCACGTCGTGAAGCAGAACTTCCGGTTCCTGAGCAACAAGCTCGACTGGGTGTCCCAGCGGCTCGATATTGGGCACAAGGCGCACCATGAGGGCTTCGGCCTGTGGGAGAAGTGCCTAGCCAACGACGACGCTGCGTGGGCACGGATGAAGCGGTACAACATCCAGGACGTGAAGCTCACGATGGACCTGTACCTCAACCTCCGCCCGTGGATCACGACGCACCCCAACGTCGCCCTCGACTCCGGCACGCTGGCCGCCTGCCCGACTTGTGGCAGCGACGCCCTGACCAAGCGGGGATTCCACCGCACCCGTGTCTCGACCTTCCAGAGGTTCTGCTGCACCAACTGCGGATCATACTCGCACAGTGGCAAGCGAGCATCTGGGGCTGACTTGCGGTAGCGATGGATTGGTTCGCAATCGGAGCAATCATCGGCGCCATCTCTGGCGTAGGGGCGCTCGTCAACTCGTTCATCAACACCTCAAACAATAAGAAGAACAGCAATGCCGTGGCTAGCCTGGAAACAGGGAAGCTCGACCTGGGGGTCGCCGCACTAGGCCTCCAGGCCATGCAGGCCGCACTGGAGGAGCTGCGTCTACAGGTTCAGGAGTGCCACGACGATAAGGCGGCCCTGGAAGCCCAGCTCCAGTACCGCAAAGACCTCAGCCCAACCGACTGAGCAACCAAAGGAGAAACGCAATGGTCAACCCTGCGAAGCGTGCCGGCAAGGAAGCCTCGGATGTTCTGGACATTGTCCTCAACACCGTGAAGGGCCTGCTCGTCAGCCGCAAGTTCGTCCTCGCCGTCGCCGGCTTCGTCGGCGTCATCGTGGGCGTCCCGGCCGAGGCCTGCGTGCCTCTCGTCGCCGTCATCCTCGCCGAGGGTGCTGCCGACATCAAGAGCCGGGCCGGCGACACCGACCTGTAGTAAACTGGCGGTCTCCCCTGAAAGGAGGTTGCCGATGTACTTCGGGAACGTGTTGTGGGGCATCGTCGGGCTTATGCTCGTCCTTGCCGTCTTCAACCACTACGGTCTGCTCTAAGCAGGCACGCTAAGGCCGCCCTATACGGGGCGGCCTTAGTCGTTACTGCGAGAGAACACTGAGCAGCTTGTCCTTCGGAACTCCGGCCTTAGTGAGTTCGCTAAGCAGGTCTTTCTGCGTCTTAGTGTATGGGGACGGGATGCCCTGCTCCACTGCGAAGACGGTGATCCTCTGCTTCTCCGTAAGCTCATAAGGCTCTCGATCCCCGACGCCCGCCTCGAACTTAGCCTGCGCCTTGGCTTCTTTCTCGCTGGTCTTTATGGCGGCGTAGTCCACGCCCCGCACCATGCCGGGCACGTAGGTCGTGCCGAGCAGGCCTGTAGGTTGCGTGCCGACGAGCTTCGGGTCCTGGAGCTTCGAGGACGTGTTGCCAACCGGCGGGAGGATGTCCCCCCAACCACGCTTCTTGTCATCAAGGACGGCCTGGAGGATCGGGTTGGTGCGGTCCACCACGTCACCGACCGGGTTGGTGCCCAGGCCGATGAGGCTCTGGGCCGTGCTCTCCAGCGGAGTGTCAAAGTAGTTCCCGATGGGGTTGCCATACTTGCTGCGCTCGCCGAGGTCCATGCCGGCGCCGGCCCGGCTGGCGGCCATGGCAGCGCCAGGGTGCTCGATGGAGAACTTGACGCCGGCAGGGATGGCCCGGCGGGGGAACTTGTAGAAGAAGATCAATCGCTGGAGGTAGTCCCGCTCGAACTTGGACAGGCCCACGGACGAGTAGTCGAGCATGGCGCCACGGGCCTTCTGGGCTGCGGCGGCCGGGCTGAGCCCATCCTCGATGCCACGGAGGTACACAGCGCCGTTGGAGATGTGCTCGTGGGTCTGGTTGAAGGCGGCGGCCGTCCGGGTGCCGGGGAGGTCGTCTGCGCTGATGACGACGTGGCCCTTGAGCTTGTCATTGGCTTTCTTACCGAGCCGGCCCAGTTCGCTGCCCCGCTTGGCGGCGAGCTGCCCAACGTCGTCCGCCTGCTGTGCTCCGTGGCCCGCAAGGCCCTGCTTCTGCATGTCGAGGGCGTGCTGCGCCTGTTCGGGCGTGAGGCCCTGTCGGGCTAGTGCCTCGGCCGTGACCTCGGTCTCGTCCAGGGCGAGCTTGCGGAGTGCGGTGCCGATCTTCTCCGACTCGGTCCAGTAGTGTAGCTTGGTGGCACCTCCGTACATCGTGGCGAACAGCATGTTGGACATGACGTTACGCATGACGTGGGGGATGGCGTTGAACGGGCCGAGGGTGGTGAACCGCTTGGTGAACGAGGTGACGGCGTCGAGGCCGTCGAGGACCTCGCTGGCCTTCTTGGAGAAGGCGCCCTCCAGGGCGTCGTGCATGACTTTAGGAATGTAGCGGCCCTCCAGGGACGCAGCCAGCTCGTCTTGCTTGGCCTGCACCTTGGCGATCTTGTCCTGCCCGGCGGCCGTGAGCTTGTCGGCCTTCTGGCGGGCCTGGGCGCCGGCCTCGCCCGCCTTGGTGAGCGCCTCGTCGGCGGCGGCCTGGGCGGCCGGCACCAGCTCGTCGGCCTTGGCCGTGGCGTCCGCCACGAGCCTGTCGGCCTTCTGCCTGGCAACGGCAATAGCGGCTTCTGCCTCAGCACGCAGGCCGGCGGTGCCCGCCTCGATGGCGAGGGCGGCCTGCTGTTGGCGGAGGGGGCCGTCGGCGATGCGGGCGGTGTCCTTCATCACCTTGTCTGCTAGGCTCTGCGCCTGCTTAGCGAAGACAGTCTGGGCCTTGGCTGTAGCGTCCTCAACGATCTTGGCGCCCTTGGCGGTGGCGTCTCCGACGACCTGTGTGGCCTTAGCGGCAGCTTGCTCTATCTTGGCGGCATGATCAGCAGCAACCTTCTCGGCCTTCACAGCGGCCTCGGCAATGACGTTATCGCCCTTGACCGCAGCTTCGGCAGCGGCCTCTCGGGCCTTCGTTATGGCCGTAGGGTCGGTGAGCTTGCCGGCGATCCTCTCGACACCGGTGTTTGATACGGCCTCGCCGGTCTCCCGCACGAGGACGTAGCCCTCCTTGGGCACGGTGGACACAAGGTTTGGGTTGAATTCCTGGATGGCGTCTACGGCGGTGGTGCGGACGGCCTGGTCAACCCTCTTGAGGTCCTCGGGCGAGACCTTGCCGGTGACGTTGTCGGCGTAGTCCCTGATGAGGCGATGGTGTTCGGCTCCGGCGATGTGCAGGGCCTGGTCCATACCGATCTCGGCGGCGGAGCCAAGCTCGTCAGCGACCTTGGCGCCGGGGAGGAGCGCCGCACGGACGCCCTTGCCCAGCTCGCTGCCTCGGATGGCGGCACCGAGCTTGTCGATCTTGTTGGCGCCGACCGTCAGGCGCCGGGTCGTGCCAATGCCGGGGAGTCCGACCTCGAAGCCGATGCCTCCCTTGGCGAAGCGGTCGAGGTCTTTGAGCTGCCGCTCGACGGCCTGGGCGCCGGCCGGCGTCCCCTTCTTCGTCCCCCGAGCGAGCACCTCTTCGAGCGGGAGATCGCCCAGCGCCTCACGGAGCGCACCGGTGCCGCCCGAGCGCCACGCAGCCTTGGCCGCAGCGTCGCCCAGCTCTCCGCCGACCTTAGCGATGGCGCCTTTGGCAGCAGCGCTGCTGCCGGGGGCAATGAGGTTGAGGGGGTCGGCCGCAATGTCAAGCACGCCTCCCACGAGGCGGTTACCCCACTTACCACGGGTCGAGCCCGGGTCGAACTCCATCTGCTGGTCGTGCATGATCGAGCCGACGCCCTTGCGCTCGGCAATCCCTCGGCCGATGTCTCCGAGGTCAAAGTCACCCTCGGTCCGCCCAGAGAGGTCGCCGAGCAGATCTCCCGCCTCGGCGGCTATGTTGACAAACACGGCCCCCGGAAGGCTGACGGCCTTGCCGAGAGACCCGAGGCCTTTCTTGAGGACGCCGAGGACCCCCCCGCCCTTCTTGCTGTCCTCCTCTGCCTTTGCCGCCGCTTCGGCGTCAGCCTCCGCCAGATACCGCTCTAGGCGGTCTACCTGGGCAGCGTTGCTGTGCGCCCCAGAAGCGGGACGAGTGAACGAGGGCACGGCTAGATGCCGAGGACGCTAAGGAGCGGGCTCGTGACTGAGGTCGCCTTCTTAGGGGCAATGCCCAGTACGGATGTGAGCCCCTCGGTGGAGAACTTACTGGCCGGGAGCGCATACTGCGGGGGCGGGCTGTTCCCGTAGAACCCCTCAGCAGCGAGAGCCTGATGGTACCGGTTGATGGCCTCCACGACCTGTCGCTTGCCCTCTGGCGAGGTCACCCGGCCGGCCATCGCCTCCTCCAACGACATGTTGGGGTTGCTGGCAAGCAGCGCTACAGCCTCGGCCCGGCCCGTCGAGACACTCTGGCCGTTCACGGTCTTCCACTTCTGGCTTTCAGCCATCGAGCCGTTCAGGGCGGCCTGCTTTAGGGTCTCCCGCTCATTCACAGAGTACCCGCCGAAGGGCTCACTGCCGCCACCGCCGCCGCCGGCGCCGGCACCGCCAGACCCGCCCCCGGAAGCGGCGGCTGCGGCCCGCACACTGGCCTCGTCAAGCTGGAGTTGCTGGATCTGGGCTTGCACCCGGCGGGCCTCGGCAGCGGCGGCCCGCTCCTCACGCTCGTTGATGAGTTGCTGCATGATCTGGGCGGCCTCGGACTGGGCACGGCTCTGCTCGATCGGGATGGCTGCGCCGACCTGGTCGAAGTAGGTGCCTGCGGCCTGCGACTGAGCCTGGCGGGACTGGGCGGCTAGTGCCGTGGCGGCAGACAGTGCGGCCTGCCCCATCTGTGAGACCTGCTGTGCCCCCTGCTGAGACAACTGATGTAGCTGTGGATTTGCGGCATCTCCCGGCCCAGGCGCCACCGGCTGCGGGGCGGCGGCAGCGACGTTGGCCGTGTCGATCTGGTTCTGGTACGTGCCGGCGGTGGCGAGTTGGTCGAGCAGTGCCTTCTTGCCGGCAGCGGTGCGGTCGGGGGCCGTAGCGTAAGTTTGACCGGCGAGAGCGGCCGCTGCGGAAATAGGATCGTTGGTAGCCATCAGATGCCTACTCCGCTCTTAGCCTGCGCCTGGGTTAGGCGGTTGCGAGCAGCGAGCTGCTCCTCCTGTGAAGTCATCCCGAGGGCGGCAAGGTCGTCCAGCATGCCGTCCGTGATGGAGTTGGTTGTCGTCATGTTGTTGAGCAGTAGGGACTGCACCCGTTGAGCGATGTCCGACCGGATCCGGTCCTCTGCCTGCGCCCGCTCACCGGACTGGCCGAAACCTCGTGCCCGATGGGACGCCATGTTATCGTCCACCCGCTGTGTCTGGTCTAGCGCCAGGCCGATGCCGTCGTTCTGAACTCTAGCGGCCTGCACAGCCTGGTCCCGGCCAGCACGGGGTGCCAGCGTGCTCTCCCCGTACTGGCGGGCACGCTCGTAGGCGAGGAAGGTAGGGTCGCCTTCGGGCTCAATCGTCGTTGCCATGGTTCTAGTCTATCACCGTTCCGGTGCCGGCGTCCGTGATGTAGGGTAGGAGCCCGGCGTCGTTGCCGGAATTCTTGCGGATGGCGTTGTTGTCGGCCCCGGACACTATTTCGATGTCCGTGGGGCTCGCCGAGGCGTTGCGGAAGTAGTTCCCGCTGACCACGTTCTCGTCACCCTCGATGCGAAGCATCACCTGCCCGGTGGCGATCTGCGACTCCCGGAAGCTGTTGCCCGTGAGGAAGTTGTAGCTGGCGCCGGCCGAGAGGGTGAGCATGGGCTCGGTGAAGCTGGTGCTGTCGGGCCGGTAGAAGGAGCAGTTGCCGAAGGTGACCGCAGCGTCCACGCCGGGGAGCGCAGTGCCGTCCACGACGCCTACCTCGTAGGCCTTGAAGTGGTCGCCCACGCAGTGCGTAAGTAGGAGCCCGCCCGCAACGAAGAGTGTATCGTCGTAGAGGCTCACGTCCCACACGGTGTCGCTAGAGCTGACAATGACGTTGCCGCTCGCCTCCAGGATGGTGTCCCCGAGACTGTTGAATTTGCAGTCTTGGGCTGAGACAGTGACAACGCCGCCCGCAATGACGCTCCCGTTCAGCGTGCTGGACTGCATCGAGAGGCCAACGTTGGTTCCGGACGAGATAGTGCCACTGTATGTCGTGTTGGTGAGGTCAATAAATGAGGCCTCCACGGACGTGATGTCTCCGGCCATGCCCGTAGAGGAGCCACCTGTAGATGCCATTTTAACGCCTAGGCCTCCCGGAGCACTGACCCCCCCCAAAGCGCTGGTGGACCCCAGAGCGGACATATGTATGGACAGGGTGGAGAAGAAGGAGTTACTCGGCGCCCAGCAGAGGCCGCCGCCTACGTTCCCAAAGACCACGTCAACCAGTACGAGGGTGGAGCCGCCAGTGATGGCCGGATCGGTGGGGGACGAACAGACCGCCTGTGCTACGGGTGATGCGATGAAAGCAACGCCCATGTTGCTGTCCGAAACCGTGATGGGGCTGAACGTGTAGGCGCCCGGCAGGAGGAATATGATGGCGGTGTTTAGTGGGTTGGCGGCGCCTGCAGCGATCGCTGCGTTGATCCCGTCCGTGATGTCGTAGCTGCTAGCGCTGGAGGCCAGGAAGTCTACCTCGTCTGCACCAACCGAACCCTCCGGCCCGATGATGTAGTAGTACGTCCGCAGCCCGCCGCTCCGGTTGGCGAGGTAGTTCTCCAGGTCCTGGTCCCGCTGCTCGGTGTAGCGGGCGAGCTGGTCGCCCTGTGCCTTTGCAAGCTCGGGGCCTCGCTGCTGGTACTGGAAGGGGAGGGGGCGAAACGCAGACATCAGCGTGTCCCCGTGAATCGAACGTCGGCGGTAATTTTGCGGAGCGTGATGCCCGTCCAATCAGAGCAGTGGATGCGGAATCCGGCACCAGAGCCGGAGCTGCGTGCCGGGATCTCTGCACGCCCCCGGATGATCTCGGCCCCGGAGTCACTAGGGGTGCCGGACGGGGGGGTGAAGGACACGGCCCCGCCCGCCCGGAAGGCGGCAGCGTCGTCTAGCTGGAGAGACTCGACCTCGATCGTGATCGTGTTCTCCTGCCCCGCCTTGTATGCATAGTCGATGTGGATGCCCTCGACGTACACCTCCCGGCCCTCGGGGTCCCAGTAGTCGTGCGTGTAGAGGTCCGCCACGACCGGGGCCGCAGTATCTCCGTCGTCAGCGGCGGTGGAAGGAAAAGACAGGCGGAGGTCCATCGTGTAGAACTTGGGAGCCTCGGCATCGGCCGTGGAGCCCTGCGTGGCGAACACCATCGTGTTCTCGCCACGGCGGTAGACGTAGAAGTTGCCATCGCCACGGCCGCTCAGGGAGGCTCCGTCGAGGAATCCACTGTCGGCAATGTGCGGCTCGGCCTGGAACTCGATACCGGGGTCGTGAGCTGTCCACCCGGGGCGGCCCTTGCCGTGGAACCAGTTGAATACACCACGTCGGTGGTCAGCATCCTCCCCAATGTTCTCGGCCAGGCTGCCGGACAGGATAAACTCGCCCTGCGCCCGTCCGGGATTCTGACACCAGAAGCGCACCACGGCGTCCGGGCCGTAGAGGAACGAGGCCTCTGCGCCGGGGGCAAGCCTCGGCAGCGGAGCATCCTCGACGGTGACCTCGGCCCCGTCGAACTTCATCAGCCAGCGGTCGTTGAACCAGTAGATGTCGTCGCCCGCCACGTTCCAGATGAACGCACCGGAGTCTGTAGCCTGCGGGGCGGGGCCGGTATCCACTCGTCGGAAGGTGGCGCCGGCGCCGAGCGTGCCGTAGATCACGAAGACCTGCACCCCAGGGAGGGCGGAGAACCGAGTCTCGCCGTCCACCTCTTCGGACACTGTGTTGGCGTCCCGTGCCCCGACGAGAAGCACTAGCGTGTTCTTCTGGTCCACGAGATCGTAGATCACACGGCCGACGAAGTTGAAGTTGGCAGGCTCCCAGGTAACACCCTGGTTCAGCTCGGCCCAGTAGAAGGTGCGCCACGCAGCGAGCACATCGGAGTCTTCGTGGTTGCCGAGGCGCAGGCCATCCGGCATAGGGGTAGGCCCTGTGGTGGGGCGGTCGGAGTACACCGGCTGGGTGTCCGCCAGGGACGCACCACCAACCGTCACCACGGTGCTCGGCTGCGTAGCCACGTCCGAAGATACGGCGAACATCTCGCCGTTCTGCTTGAAGCTCACGGAGAAGTCCCGGAGCTTGGTCACGTCGGGCTGGTCGTCTGCTGGGTCGTTGCTCTCCCCGGTCAGCACGTTCCACGCCGATCCGTCCGACATGATAAGCAGGTCGTTCTCCACGAACCACAGGGCGATGTCCGGCAGGGTGCGCTGTGCCTCTACGGTCGGCAGCTCGAACGCCACGAGGGGCTGGCGAGGGCCGATCCACCCGCCGGGGTACGGGATGATGTTGACCGCCCGGAACTTGGCGCCCTCGTCCATGCCGGACCAGTCCCGGCCGTAGTCGCCGCCGGAGAAGTCATCAAAGACGACCTTGGCGGGCTTCATCTCGCCGGCCATTAGATCTGGCCGCCCGGACGCACCCGGATGCGGGGCTGGCTGCGGGTCTGCGTGGTGTTGTCCCGGGTTTCTGTGCGCCACACCTGGAAGCGGGCCTCGGCCAGGCCGGCCATGTCCGGCTGGTTGGCGATGCGGTGGAGCTGCACGAGGGCGGCCTCGGACACACCGTCGCTGTAGTGGTCGGGGATGAGCGGCGCATCGTTGTCGTTGACGAGTACGATCTCCTGGCGGATGTACCGGAGCTTGAGCGTCTTCTCACCGGACGGCACCGGGCCGATGTGGATCTTGGCACCACGGACGGCGTAGACCCAGGGGTCGCCGTTGCCGTAGAGGTCATCGAGTTCCTGGATGTTGATGAGCGTGAGGGACTTGCGGCCCTCCGGGTAGCGGAAGCTCACCGCACGGAGGAAGTCCGAGGGGAGGGGGTAGGCGGTAACGTCGGCGGCGGTGATGTACGTGCGCTCGGCGTCGAGCCACGGCCAGTCGTGGAGGAGCGCAATCCGCTTGAGGGCACGGTTGACTTCCCGGTTGACGACGGCGTCCGTAATGCGGGTGTCGTTGGCCGGGAAGTTGCCGAGACTGCGAACATCACTGCGGAACTCGGAGAGGGTGGTCATGCGGAGAGGTCCTTCTTGAGCGCCCAGCGTGCCTTCTCGGCGGCGGCGTCCTTGTGCTCTTGGAGTTGGGATGCCGCTAGGGCTCGCTGGAGATCGTTGTGCTTATCAACGTCCCGCAGGGCGTCGAACTTGCGGCGGTTGTCGTGTTGCATGAGGTGCTCGATGAGGTTCATCGGGAAGCTCATGCCGGGCTTCGAGCGCATGACCATTCGGTACTGCCCGTCCGACTCGGCCCGCCACAGCTCCCACTGCGTGGTCTGGCGGTTGTATGCGATGCAGAGCCGGGGATCGCCCTCCCAGCCGACGGACGCTTGCCCGTTCTGGAGTCGGTCCACGAGGTCGTTCATGGCCGTGCCGTCGGCAAGGATGTACGCCCCCGACGGAACTTGGTCTCGGTGGTCTTGGACTCGGAAGTTGCTCTGCTCACGCATGGTTCTCCTCGGGTAGTGCTACCAGTCTATCAGGGGCGTAGCGGGCTAGCTTAGCACAGCCACTACGTAACGAACAAGGCCCCCTCAGTGAGGGGGCCTTGTCAGCTACTTGATCAACCTCAAACTTCCAGCAAATCCTGAAGCTTCCAGCTTGCGTTGCGGCGGCTGGTGCACAGCTCTGCGAACTTGAACAGAGTTGCTTCATACGCCATGACACCGGAAACCCGGCTCAGGACAGCGCCGTCCTCGTCCATCCACTCCCAGTCCGACATCTCGTGGATCTTGTAGTCCGCAAGGTGCAGGCCGAAGGCGGTGGAGTCCGGGCAGTCCCGGTCCCAGACGAGAGACAGGCTCTCGATGCCGTCACCGCTGTCCACCGAGAGGGCCTTGAAGCCGCCACGGAGGTCGTTGGTGTTGCTGAACCGCTTCTGGCTCTTGAGCTGAGCAGCGAAGGACCGGTACGCACCGTTGGAGGTGACGAGGAAGTTCGCCGACTCGCCGGAGCGGATGTTGGTCTCGTGCTGCGCCTTCTCGATGAGCGAGTCGTTGAATGGACGGCGCGTGCCGCCGTTGCTGTTCTCGTAGCTCGACCAGACGGTGCTTGCAGCCACGCCGTGCACGGTGCCAGTCGAGTCCACGAGGGTCTGGAGACCCGAGAACTCCTTCTGGTCAGCGCCGCCGCCACCAGCGCCGGAGCGCACGATGGAGTCAGCATCAACCGGGGCGCCCGAGAGGGCAGGGGTGATGGTGAGGGCCGTGCCGGAGTTGGCGGTGATGGTGCGGGCGGTGCCGACGTTGGTGAAGGTCGCATCGTTGCCGATGTCGATGACCATGCCAACTTCGAGCTGACGGATCGCCGACTGCGGGGTGCCGGCGGCGAACACGATGTTGGTCGTGGTCGAGCCAGTGCCCTCGATGGTGGCGATGACGCCGTTGGAGGTGCCGTAGAGCTGACGGTTCACGTCACGCTTGAGGTCCTTGACCGCACCGCTGACCTCACGGTCGAGCAGGCGAGCGAAGGCGCCTTCGTCGTTGCGGCTGGCACGCATGGCGGGCACAGACACATCGATGCGGGCCGTGTGGTACTTCACACGGACTCGGGGGTCCTCGTAGCCCTGGCTGCCGGCGGTCGGCAGGGTGCCACGCTCGGCTCGGGAGCCGACACCGGAGTTGCGGCTGACGTGGATCGAGAGGACAGCCTCACGGCCGACGACATCTTCCGTGCCCCGTTCGAGCTGGGCGAGCAGGACGTTGCCGTTGTTGAGCTGCTCTCGAATAGGCGGCAAGTAATCTTCCTTCAACGCTTGGTCAAAGGTAGCGAGGTTAGCAGGCATTGTGCGTTCCTTGTGGGAGTAGGGTGTCTAGTTTGGTTGCTGTCTTCACGCCAACCGGAGTACCAGACTCCTTCCTCGGCTGCGGCTCCTGGCCGCTTGAGACTGGTATCAGTCTATCATGTTCCAGTCCCGTGCGTACTTCTCCATGGCGCTCGGCGCCTTTGCGTACGTCTCCACTGCGGTGTTGCACTCACTGCACAAGAGGCCCCGCACACACTTGCCGCAGGACTTCCGTCCGGGGCAGCAGGCGTGGTCATGGTCAATAGCGAGCCGACGACCGCTCAGGTCGTGCCCACCACAGATCGCACAGCCGCCGCCTTGCGCCTGGAGGGTGGCCGCATACTGGTCGGGCGTGATGCCGAAGGACCGGCACTTGGCTTGGTGGTTGAGTTCGGCTCTGCGCTCAGGATTGGCCGCCGCCCATCGGTCGTTGTTGGCCTTGCGCTTCTCGGGGTTCGCCTTGAGGTACGCAGAAGCTCCAGCCTTGCTGCACTCTTTGCAGCGAGTCTGGAGCTTCCGGCGGCCTTTGGCCTTCCTGGCAGCATAGAACTCGCTGTCAGGTTTCTCGATCTTGCAGGATCCGCAGGTGTAGGTTGAAGTCATACTTCAATCTTAGCACACCCTGTCAAGTATGAATACCTACTGGTTGGCGGCCGTGAAGCGGGCCCGGGAGCGGTTCCTGGCGTCCTTCATGGTCTTCGGCTCCTCGGTCAGCTCGGCCACAGCGTGCTCCGAACGGCGGGCGTAGCGGGGAGTGCCGGCGGCCTCTTCCCGCTTGGTGTCGAGGAACTTGTCGATGATCGCCTGGTTGCGCTCCTCGATCTTGGCGTGCGCCGCTTCGAGGTCGCCGTTGGTCTCGAACTGGGCGACGTGCAGGACGGTGAAGTAGTCCGCCGACCCGGGCTCGTAGCCCAGATCCTTGGTCTTGGCGATGATCTCGTCCCGCTTCTGGTTGAGCTGGTGCTCACGGTCCTTGGCATCGACGGCCTCTCGGACCTTGGCATCGATGTCCTCGGGCGTGAGGTGCGCTGCCGCAGCCTCGCTGGCGTCGGCGGCCGCCTCGGCCGCTCCCTCGACATCGCCCTTGTCCAGGAGGTCAGCGATCTCCCGCATCTTGGCGGCGCCGACCTTGGGGTCAGCGGCGGCGAGCTGGATGACCTCGCCGAGCACCTTGGCGTCGTCAGGGCTCCAGCCCTCGAAGGGCGCTCGTGCTTCCTTGGCCTTCACCCGAGCGGCGGCCGCTTCCTTGCGGAGCTTCTCTACATACTTGCGAGCCTTCTCCGGGTCTGTATACAGGTCCTCAGGCGGGTCGGTATCTAGATCTGAATCCTCACCGGACTCGGTATCCTTACTGGCAGGCTGAGGCTTTGCTGGCGCTTCCGGGGCCGCCGCAGCGGCTGCGCTCAGCGCCTCTGCATCGGCGCCGGCAGCAGCGCCGGGGGCCTCTGCGGAAGCGCCAGCGTCTGTGGTGGATTCGGTACCTTCGGACATTTCTGCTCCTCCTGGAAGCTACGAGGCTGTCCGCCTCTCTCGGTTGTGGAATCTAGTGTACTACAGCAGGTCGGGGCCGGCGTTCTGCATCTGCGACGACTGGAGCAGGTCCTCGACCAGGCCCGGGTCTACTCCGGCAAGGGCGTTAGGGTCCTCGGGCACCGGGGTAGCCATAGCCGGGTCCATAGCCGGGCCGGCAGGGGCACCCGGAACAGCACCCGGCAGCGCAGACACAGCGCCGACCGGCAGGAGCGGCGCACCGTTAGCGTCCGCCGAAGCAGCGAGCGCAGGGCTGACGCCGGCCTTGGCCGTCTGGCGACCCATCTCCTCGGCAGCGAGGATCTCGTGCGCCTGGTTGTGCTTGCGGAAGACATCCTTGACCTCATCGGTCATCAGGTCCCACTCGGCCGACTTCATCATCGTAAGGTGCTCGGCAATGTGGGTGACGTGGTCATCGAACTTCTCGGGCACGTTGACCTCGCCGAGGTCCATGCTGGCGTTCTCACGGCGGGCCTTCGCCACGTCGGGGGAGAGTGCTTCGAGCATATCCCGATCGAAGGGCAGGCGTGCGATCTTGCTGTACTCCTCGGGGGTCTTGATGATCCCCATCTGCATCATGCCGTCCGCCATCGCCTGGTCGGCAGCGGCGTTGCGGGGCTTGATAGCGTCGATCGGCACCTCGGCCTGGACCTGGCCCTTGAGAGCCTTGCCCGTCCACTTGTGCTGCTTGGCCGGCTGGCCGGGGGTCTTCACGATCGCCGTGCGGGACTCCTTGACCTTCGCCTCGTAGAGCTGGAGGGCCATGGTCGCCAGGCGGCCGAAGGCGCCGGCAGTCTCCTTGATGAACCGTCCGATGGGCGTGGCGTCCTGCTCCACCAGGATGGAGATGGCGAGCCCGCTCTCGACTCGTCCGGGGGCATCGCCTCGGCTGACCTCGTGGACACCGAGAAGGTCGTCCATCTCCTGCTTGAGGCGGTCAGGAGCGTCCAGCACCCACGAGGGGAGCTGCGGCGGGGAGAGGAACTCCATCTTGTTCGAGCCGCCCAGAGCGTCCGGGAACGGGATGATCTCGGCCGGCATGTCGGTGAGCTGGTCGATCGTGTCCATCATGGACTCGGGGATCGCAAGCCGTGCGTTGCCGCAGAGCTTGAGGTGCTCCAGGATGTTGCTCCAGGCGTGGTTGATTCCGTTCTGGATGGAGCGGCCGGCCTTGAGCACGGTCTCACCGATCCAGGTGCCGTCACGCCGGGTCTCCCGGATGGTGACGAAGTTGAGGCGGTCCTTGAACGGGAACGGCCACTCGGTCTGCTCCACGATCTGGTTGCCGACGATGTTGACGACGGCGCCCTTCTTGTCGTCCTCGGTGGGGCGCTTGTAGAGGGTGTAGACAGCGGTCAGCGGGATGTCCGCCTGGCGGGAGTCGTCGGCGCCGAGGCTGCCGACCGTCTTCTGGAACGGCGTGCTGGCGGCCTGGCTGTCGGCGGCCGGCTCGTCTTCGAGGTCGAACATGCCCTGGACCTGCTTGGGCGGCAGGCCGATGCGCACGATCCACCAGCGGGCCTTCTCGGCGTCACGGGCACCGGGCTCCACCACGAAGTCCGTGATGTTGAGCACGTCCTCACAGGTGTCGCCGGTGCCGTACTGCCGGCCGTCCTCGGACATGCCAAGAGGCGTGCCCGCAGCGGCATCCCACACGATGCGGATGACGGACGTGCCGCCCTTCCAGGCAGCCCAGTGGGCGTCCTCCCGGATGCCCTCCCAGTCGTGCTCACGGTGGAGGTCGATAAGGATGGACTCGGCGGTGCGTGCGCCCCGCATATGGGCGTCGTCGGCACCGGTGGGCGGGACATAGAACTGGAGCGGGTTCTGGACGGCCTTGGAGATGATCGTCCGGCTGGCCGGCCACATGTGGTTGACCGTGACCTGGAGCCGGTCTCCGTCGGCCGGAACTGACTCAATTGAGTCAGAAACGGGGTTGTGGTGTAACCACTGGTCGCCCGCCACGTAGGCGTCGTTCAGCCAGTAGTTGTAGGCCTGGCTCCGGGTGGCCTTGGTGCCGGCCTCGTACATCGAGAGCACGTCGGCGGCTGAGAAGCCCTTGGCGCCGGTCTTGGGCTCCGTGGGGGCGGCGGTCTTGTTCTTGTTGTCAGCCATGTGGCGGGCCTGGGCCTATCAGAGGTTCAGCGGTGCGGGGCGGGCGGCACGCTCTTGCCGGCGTGTGCGGTTCTGCTTGGCGAGCGCCTGCGTCTGCGCTTCGACGGGGCCGACCTCTCGGACCTTACCGGTCACGAGGGTGATGATCGAATCCTGGGTGGCCTTGATGGCGCTCCCGAGGACCTTCTTGGCGTGGACAGCGTAGCAGAGGTTGCCGGCGCAGATGAATAGTAGAGCGGTCTCCTTCACAGGATCTCGTCCAGTTCTGCCAGTGCGGCGGTGAGGGCGGCGGCGGCGTACGCAGCGGTGTCCCGTGCGGCGCTGGCAGCCCGGATCTTGGTTTCCCGGCGCTCGTGTCGCTTCACGTCTGAGGCCCGGGCCTTGCCCTTCTCGGGGTCGATGAGCCCGATGAAGTTGCCGAGGAAGCGGATGCAGGTAGCGCAGAGCACGACCTGCCCCTCGTAGGGGATCTCGTGCAGGGTCTCCACAACCAGCTCGGACTCGCCGGCCTGGTTCTGTCGGGGGTTGCTGTTGCAGCCGGTACACTTCCGCTCCCCGCCGATTGCGTCGGCGGGGATGACGGGAGTGAGGCGGGCGTTGGCGAAGGTCATTGGTTTCTCCTCGGGTGCTGTTTACTTGCTGACGGCTTCGGTCTCGGCCGTGGCCGGACCTTCGGCCAGCTTGGCCTGGAGATCGGCGAGGCTGGACGCCTCGGCAATCGCCTTCTCGATGTGAGCGATGCGGTCCTCGACCGTGACAGGCTGGGCCTTGGGCTCGGTGTCCGTGCCGACAACCTCGCCCTGCGGGTTCTTGACCTCGTAGACCAGGACCTCGTCGTCTTCGTGGATTAGAGTTCGTGTGTTCACGGGAGAACCTCTACGTAGTGGAAGCCAACGCTGGCGGAGATGGACCCGATAGCGATGGAAGCGGGAAGATCGGTCTGCCCAGCGACCTGCCCAGCGATACGAGGCGCAGCGTCCAGCACTCCCACACCGAACGAGGAGGCCCCTTGCAGGGTGGGGGCCGTCGCTCCGGTGACGACGAGGGCGGCAGCAGCATACCGCTGCCCCCCAACCTTAGAGAACGCCGAAGTCAGGTTCCGGGTATACACGGTCGAGGGTGTCGCCCAGAGGGTGGTGTCGTTGGCGCAGGCTGCAAGAAGGGTGAGGTTTCCACTGCCGTCCACAGAGTATATGCCCATCCGACATAGTGTGGGAGTAGCTGCGGCCCCGGTAGAGGACGTGTTAGTTCGTATCTGGTTACACGTCTCGGTACGTCGAGCAGTCCAGTACGACAGTCGAAGGGCGCCCGTGCCGGTCCCTGCCGCCCCGAGGTGGAGCGATCGAGGGAGCGTACCCTCTCCAGCAGCAAGGAGCTGCCCTCGGAAAGCCTGATCCTGGAGGGCGACGTACGTAAGGGGGATAGACGCTTCAAGGGCGTCAAGCTCCGCCTGCGTGACCGCAAGAGACGCCGCCGAGGCCGGGGCAAGAAGGGCGGACCGGTTCCGCATGCGGTTCGTGGTCACTGGGGGTTCCCGACGATGCCGTAAGCGTTACCGCTGCCGACCAGCTTGATGCACGGCTGAGCGTACGTGTCGTTGATGAGTGGGATCGTCAGGACGGTGCCCGCCGGGACCTCGAAGGTCTCGTTGGCGAGCGCCACCGGATCGGCCGGGACGTGATCGGCGAAGCCGAGCGTTACCCAGATGGATGCGCCGCCGGCCGCCTCACGGTTAGAGATGTCTACGCTGAGCCAGTGGCCCTGGAGCGTGACCGTGTCCACCACCGTAGTAGAGAGCGTGTTGTAGACGGAGCGAGTTCCTGTTGCGTCAGTTGCCATTTCAGAAGTTCCTTTCCCCCTCGAAGGAGAGCCCTCGGCCGGAGGAGGACGGCCGAGGGCTCAGATCGGGGATTACCAGCCGACGACGATGGCCCGAGCCGTGAAGGCGCTAAGGTCAGTGGCGGCCGGGCACTCGATCAGGGGGCCGTCAGCGGCGTCGGAGTTGCTCCAGAAGAACAGGACGGCCGTGGTGGCGGGGTCGAAGTACGGCACGCCGGCGTTGTCGGCGGTGTCCGGGTCCACGGCGGGACCCTCGAAGATGATCCGCTCGATGTACGAGAGACCACACTGCGCAGCGGTGATGGCTTCGCCGCCGAGGGGGTAGCTGGAGTCAGGCACGATGCTGACGTTGACGTGAACCTTGTTGGCGACGACCGTGGGGGCCGAGGCTGCGTTATGGGTGACGGTGAGGGCCATGATGGATCCTTGTGTGGTACGTAACTCCGCTGGTGCGGACTCTCTTGGTGTCTAGTCTAGCCTACGCCTAGTAGGGCAGGCCCCACTTGGTGAGTAGATTGGTCTCAAGCTGCTTCACGTCGGCATCACTGACCGCAGCGTTGAAGATGAACCCCTCGGCCAGGTAGCCATTCCAGTGGTCAGAGGCGTAGGACCGGCCGACGCTGACGGACGTGGCAGGGGCATTGGGCGCCCCGCCGGCCAGCGGCCAACTTGGAATCTCAGACCCATTCCAGCGGAGAGAGTAGACGCCGGCCGTGCGGCGCATGATGACGAGCATCGGGCGGTTCGTGGTGCTGATCTCCGAAGACGACCAGGCGATGCCACCACGGAGCAAGCCGAGCTTGCCGGTGTCCGAGGAGATTGCCACACCCCACCCGTCGGTGGACCCGACGCCGTTGAACAGCGGGAGCCGTGCGGCCGTCGTGCCCACAGACTGAGCGACGAACCCGATGCAGAAGTTGTCGGTGACGGTGGTCGCCACGGCTGGACTGGCGAGGAAGTCGTTGGAGCCGTCGAAGAGGACGGACATGCGCCCGCCGAACTGGCTGGTGCCGGCGACAGGCTGGTTGGCGCCGGTCGCCTGCACGGGCGTGTTGCCTGAGGCTAGGTCCGTCCAGGACGCCACGGCGCCGGCCGGAAGGCGCTGAGCATCAATCCAGAAGACACACCCAGCGATGTCGGTGGGGAGCCTTCCTACCCTACGGGCTCCGACCTTCCGAACACCCATCAGGTGTTCTCCTGTCCGAACACATTGAACGACACGGTTGCAAGGGTGCAGTAGCAGCGGATAACATCGGCCGCCCCGAGGGAGATCCCGATGGGGAGAGTGATGGTCTCGTTCCCCAAGATCGGCATGTCGTACGTCACGTACTGCTTGGAGGTGTCGGCGGCGCCAGCAACAGCCACGCTGACACGAATGGCAGTGGGGGTTGCAGACTGGTTGCATGCCACAACCGATGAGCAGACCGCCGTTGTGGCACCTGGGACAGTGTACGTGTCAGTTAGGGTAGCGGCTGAGGGCTTAGTTTGCCCCAGGATCTTGAGTGCAGTAGCCATTAGGCCCCCATCAGAAGGAAGTTGTTGGTGTAGTCGGAGCTAGATGTGCCGCCACCGCCGGACGGGGCCGCCCAGCCGACTGCGCCGGCCGTCATGGTCAGGACCGTGCCGTCAGCGCCCTTGGTGAGCTTGGCGGCCGTGTCGGCACCGGTGCCCACAGCGAGGTCGCCGGCAGCGTCCCACAGGGTGTCCGTGGCGACCGTCGTGGTCTGGCCGGGGATCGTCACGTTGACAGAGTTGCCCGTGCCCGCCGCAGCGGTGACGCCAGCGCCGATGAAGTTGATCTGGTCCGTGGCCGTCTCGACCGGCGTGCCCTCCTCGGAGATCGTCAGCGCCGTGCCGCTGGCGCTGGAGGAGACTATCGGGTTGGCCGGGTCGGTGCTGTCCACCGTCACGTTGGTACCGGCAACAACTGCCTGTACAACGCCGGGCGCACCGGTGGAGCCCGTCGCCCCTGTTGGACCGGCAGGTCCCGTGGAGCCGGTCGGGCCGGCGGGGCCGGTAGCGCCCGTAGCTCCGGGGTCGCCCTGCGGCCCCTGCGGGCCGGTGGCGCCCGTGGGGCCGGTTGCTCCCGTGGCGCCGGTCGCTCCCGTAGCGCCCGTGGCGCCGGGAGGGCCGGTCGTGATCGTGACGGTGTGCGGGGCGGGGACCCGGATCTCGACCGTGCCCGCCTCAGTGACT
>ERZ1292642.133-Hain-H14-01um-R1-133-length-45835-cov-11_pt1 | contig 45835 bp, 59 predicted proteins | sample MGYA00564403_ERZ1292642 | MGnify/ENA primary metagenome ERZ1292642 (study PRJEB36523, sample SAMEA6512643) | groundwater metagenome | collected 2019-01-09 | study: AquaDiva: Metagenomics assemblies of 32 groundwater samples
CCGCTAGGATCGATCAACAAAAAATCAGCCGCTCCATCTATCGTGGAAGCCGCCGTATATTCGTTAATCATCTTATCAGCCATGCACTGCTCCTAACTCCCGTCATTCTCCGACCAAGTTGTTGTCGGTACAGGCGTAAAGTCTGAATCGGAATCCACCACAAACACCCCGCTGGCATCAACCAGCCGGTTACCACTAGCGTCAACAATGTTGTCGGCAACTACCAACGAATATTCGCCGTCACCGGTCCGTGGTGCCCAGGTTGTCGAAGGTACTGTAGTTGGCATGTAAAGCCCCCCCCTACACCGCGTTCACTACGTTGCCGTCATGAGACAAGGGCCGCCATAAACAGATGTAATAAATCGCACCGGCGGTTATATCGGCCGTTCCGACAGTCTCTATAATGTCTAAGCCGTTCACTATAATGTACGGTCCCAGTACGCTAGCAAGAGTATCTACACCCAAGGTCGGACTGGCATCACTCCAAATCTCGTTGGCGTCAATCTCCGTCCCCGTGGTCTGCGCGATTAAGGCGGCCGTGTTACCAGTCACACCTACCTCCAGAGTGCCCGTGCCGGTTAGTAACGTGGTACAAACCCCAAAGATCCGCACCAGTACATCACCGGTAACGGTAAACAAGGTAAAAGGATTACTTGTACCGGCACTATCCCCGTGGGCATCGGTCGTCGCCCCCGCAAAAGCAGTTGGGGTCACCTTTGCAGTGTTGAAAGAATCTAATGAGGTATAAGCATGACTATTTCTATCTAACAGCATATTTTTCTCCAAATAAAAAAGCCCCCGCCTGGGGGCTTTCCTCTACAGAGTAGTATAGCACCTGCCATTCTATAACATCAAATCACCTGGTACGTAAAAGTATACGACCATATTTGAGAAGTAATGTCAGACGCCTTCCATTGCACCTTAGCCGTGTCATTGGCAACAACTCCAATAACTTCCGCCCCCTGGCCCGCAATGTTCCCACAAAAAGCTACCCCGGCCGCATCCTCGGCCGCACCGATATTAGAGGCAACCGGCAGCGTAATCTCAAAACTGGTTGTCGTAGCTGTCAAAGTGGGGTCGGCGGTAAACCTCCCCGACACGGTTACCGTATTACCGACCCGCATGTACTGGGCCTCGGTCATCGTCACATTGGCGTCCAGGTTCGCTTCCGCAGAGCGAGTCGGCGTATAAACTCCTGCGGCAAGTCCCGTATCATTCGTAATCGAATTGCACTGAAAACTCCCGGCAACATCCAGCTTACTCCCTGGCGACGCCGTGCCGATACCTACGTTATCGGCGGAAGCATCAGTAAATAAAAGGTTAGCGTCACTATCGCCCTCAATACGAACATCTATTGTCGCCGATCCACCCTCGTTAAACACAATAGACGCTGTGTCAAATACAAGACCCTCGTCATATGCAACAGGTTTTATCTTGAATGGTGCATAATAGTTAGAATCGTTAGGTGTATATATAAAATTTAGATAGTTCGCCTCGTCAGCTCTGTGGGCAATAAACCATGTTTTATCCGTCGCCTCATCCGAACGAATTGATAGTTCTCCATAAGCACCCCCATCTCCTGTACCCCACATACGAAAAGTAGTCTTAGACGATGAATACAAATCAAGTAACGCACCTGGAGAATTTGTCCCTATACCGATCCTGTCGGTGGAAGCATCAACAAAAAATAAGTTAGCATTCGTATCCCCCTCAATGCGTGTGTCTGTATCAGTACCGTTTTCATTCATCACAATCGCACTGGAAGCCGGAGCATCTAGTTGCAAATTGCCAACGGTGGATTTAACTCGGGATAGTGACCCATTATGGGTAAGTTCCAGGTTCTCGCTACCGGTCCCGGTACCAAAAATCTGCATAATAACACTTGCCGGACGGTTACTGCTAGAGCTAACATAATATTTATTCGTCACCTCGGTGCTACCCTTAGAGGTAAACTCTATCGACGAAGGGGAATCCATTCTCGTGATATCGTTAGATCCTAGATACACCTCAGCCGAGTTATTGTTCGCATTGACATACTGCGTGGAAGGGGAGGCACCCGAGTCATCGTCCAGGACAACGGTATTATAAAACCGGTAAGTCCCATCAGACGTGCTCGGCACCCCGTAAGTAGAATTGGCCCCTCCCAAGTTGTGGTTCGCAGTCACCGCGCCGCTGACCCAGTTATTCATGATGATATTGTTCGTCTGGCTGGAGTTCGCCTCATTAATGCCGTAACGGGCAGAAGTGGTAGAGATTCGGTTACCGGAAACCAGATTGTTATTTGAATGGGTGGTGGACTCAGAATCTATCCGAATCTCATCATTGGTCCCGCCACTAGTACAGTTACCGATCAAATTATTGCCAACGACCAGACAGCCATCAGCTCCTCGCAAGCGAATACCCATAGTCGCATTGTTATAAACCCGGTTACCAACAATAGTAGAGTTGTCGCCTTGGCGCATATAAATGCCCTCGGCCGCATTAGTATGCACAATGTTGTTGGTCACCACACAATTGGTGGAAGCCGTCTGAAGAATGATGCCCGCAGAACCATTGCTGTAAACAACATTGTTCGAGATAACATTCTCGTTCGAAGTCGTCACGACATTAATACCATGGCGACCGGCACCACGAACAACGTTGCCAGTAACGACCGAGTAACGAACTTGGTCCAGCGTAATGTTGTCAAAGCTGGAGTTACCGTTATCATAAACATGGTTATTGGCAATTCTCAGGTACTGCGACGGGGTACCGGAATCTTCATGGGGGTCAATCCCATACGCCGGACAATCATGTACATAGCACCCCTCAATAACCAAGTAGTCAGCCTCAGCGTAAATACCGTACTTGTTGGTAGTCGTCCCGTTGTTGGCCTTATTTCCGTCGATCCGCAGGTTCCTGACAGCAGCAAAATTCGCCCGAGTAGTAAACTTAACCCGAACAATTCCCGCGCTGGACAAGGTGGCACTATTCGCCAATTTTATATGTGACGCGTACCCCCACCCTTCCAGGGCCACGTTGGCCTTCACAACAACATTGCTTGAAACAGTGTAAGTGCCATCAAACAACTGGACACGGCAGCCACCGGGTAGGGCGTTGGCTACATCAATCGCACTGTTTATCTCGACCTCATCAGCCGTCCCGTCACAGATATAATCGGCTTGGGCCTTCGACTTGTCGGAAGAGTCGGAAGCAGCGACAGTTAATGTTACCGTTCTATTTGGTGCGTAGAAACTCATGGCTATACATACCCGAAGTTACAGACTAAACCAGTTGTCGGATCACCGGAACCTGTGGCCGTTGTCGTACAGGCATAGGTAATAGCGGTTCCAAAATGAAGTCCGATGGTAAACACCTTATCCATTGCCCCGTCCTTGGTGCCGTCTCCGGCCGGAACTAACAAAGAAAGCTTCGGCGTGGTAGCACCGACCGTCACCGAACCAGTTGCTAGGTCAAACAATTGCAAATACGCGTCGGCTGCATTCGGGTTCGACACCTCGATAAAGTAAAGACGCCCAGGGGTACCCTTCACAGATTGAGCCGTATTATCCCCATCGGCATCAAATATCGTGGACAGCCCGGTACCGGCCGTAGCATGACCACTCAGAACAACTGCCCCTATAATCGAAGTGCCCGCCCCTATCGTCACACTGCCGGATACCGGAAAGGTAGTAACCTGCGAACCGTCACCGTCAACAATAGCGACATGCATAGGCTGCGCATTTGTCAGAGAAAGCCCGGTTGCTACCAGCAAACCGTTGGTAATCGAATTAGAAAGGATTAAACCTTTATGGCTGTTCGGGTCAATATTAGCTCTGGTACGAAAAGTCATGGTATCCTTGCAAAATAAAAAGACCCCCACCCTGGGGGGTCTCCTCTAAAGCTATTATACCATCAGAACTTCATGTAATTATCCAGTTCCTGAATACGCGCCTCGGCGTCAGACATACGGGCTTCCATCTTTTGAACCACCTGTGTACGTTTCTCTAGCTTCAGATGCCCGTCGGCCCAGGCGGCCCGGATAGCCTTATCTTTTCTCTCGGCTTCCAGCAAACTGGTATTCACCACATCCAACCTATCCTGCAATTGTCTGGTCTGTTCTTCCAAGGCATCCCGGCGGGCCTGCTGTGTGATTTCAAGGTCGGCAATCTCCTGCTCAAGAAGTTCCGCCTGCTCCTGCAACGTTTCTATGAACCCTGCCGCATCCTGCTTTTCAGTCTTAAGCTTCTCTATTGATTCCAACAAATTGTCAATCTGCCCCCTGTAACCAAGCACCTCGGTAGCCTTAGCCACAATTTGTTCCTCTAAACCGGCGAGCGTATCATTCTGGATTTGTGTCTGATTATCAAAACCCGTCTTATTAAGAGTCAGTGCCTCGACGTGTTTTTCAAGCTCAACCCTTTGCTCTGTCAATGCCTCGACTTGTTCACGTAGATTAGTTAGAACCACCGACATCTGGTTGATTTCTTCGTCCAGCGTCTTTGTCCGAATCTTGGCGTTTGCAATCATCGTATCGGCCCTTCGTTTTCCTTCAGCCTCCGCATTACGTATAGCAGTCCGGGTACGGTTCTCCGAGGTCTTAGCCGCCACCAAAGCAAGATCCCGTCGCTTCTGGGCCACAAGAACTTCTTTGTTCAGTTTCTTTAAAAGCTCATTGGCTTTTTCTTCCGGAATCATAGCGTCTTCTTTGGCCGACCGGGTTTCCGTTTTGTGTTGATATCTTCAGACGCAGGAACAGGCTCTTGCCCCGTATCATTGACGTGATTGTTGGTGATTTCCAACTGTTGAAGCTGCCGGTTAGTATAATCCTGGTCATTCAGTTGATTCAAGATCTCGGTGTTATCCTTAACATATACAATTATCTCTTGCTCCACCTGATTACGCATATGTGGATCGGCAATGGGCTTATGGCGCTGACCCGCATAGCGCACACCAATAATATACGTTGTCAGCTGGCGCACCGCTGTTTGGGCGATATCACCGGGGAGATTCTTAGTCTCACCCGCTTTCAGAATCAAAAACTGCGCCACATGGGCCACGGGTCTGCTATCTTTGGATAAGACCAACCCCGCCTTTTCTCTGGCAAACTGCCCCTCTGGACTAAGCGGTGCGGCCTGTACCAAAGACCGGGCATATTGTACGCGAAAATCTTGTGGCAACGGATTGATAACACCCACCACCTTATCCTCGCCGACACCGTTTAATATTGGTTTAATGTCAGATTGCTGCTCCGGCAGCGCCGCACCTACCACGTTATCTTTAGTTGGTATCACTCTGGCCCCCTTCTAACTACTGTAGGCTAACTATACACTTATCCACAGGTCCATTGTCAATAACACACTAAAAAACCAGCCTAGAGAGGTAGTCTGCTAGGCTGGCCTGTCAGCGTGAGGATCTGACGCCCCTACTATAACTCGAACATCTTACGGAGTTCAAATAAGGCGTCCGCGGTTTCAATGCTACCATGCTTGACACCACGCATCATGTCCTTTAGGACAAGCCACTCTTCAGGAGTAAAAGTTTGCGCACCGTCAACAAAGTTAATATAGCTGTCCTCACGGGTAGAACCCTCAGCAATCTTCTTTGCCGCACTATGGGCATCAGCTAGCTTTTCAATCGGAAATTGATTACCACTCAGTTCTTTATACAAGAGCATCTTGTGCACGGCTTTTTCTATCTGCATACCATCTCCTCCTTATAGAACCCTACTATACCAATGCTGTCCAGTTAGTTGTACCAGTACAATATTCCGGTTTGTTTGTCCCACCGTTAAAGAGAATGTCGCCAGCGGTCCCCGACAGAGCCGCATTAGCAGTATTACCATTACCCATCCACAAGGTAACGCCGTTAACCGTTGCAACCTTAAAGAAATTCGTCGAGGTCGCAGTCGCCGTACCGGCAATCAGCGGTTTCGTCGCATTATCGTTAAGAATCGTCAACGGTGTTGCACCAGAGGCGGAGGCATGATCCTGTTTAATACTCACCAAACTACGTGTACCGGTATCAGCCGAGTTATCGTTGATGTTAACAAGCGTTCCGGTTGTAGTGGCAATTGAACCACTGATATCCAAAACCGTACCGGTCGTAAGAGCGGCGGCCGAAAGGAACAAAACCTTACCACCAGCAAGTGCGGCAGAGGCAGTAACCTGCGCGACAACGGTTTCATCAGCAGCGGCGGAAGCAACCTCGGCAATAATAGTGCTTACACCGGCGTTACCCGAGTGATTGACATACAGCAAACGACCGGCCGATGTCATCGCAGTGGCAGACGAAGCAATGTTAAGGCCGTAACCCGCTGTCAAAGCGTTGACCGTAATCGTCGCTCCATTCCCCGTTGTGGTCGCGCTGGAAACCTGAAGCGCCGTACCTAGCGCATTGACATCAGACGCCGTTACCTTCAAAATAACCGTCTCGTCATTGGCAGCGCTAGCGAACTCGTTCAAGGTCGCTGTCGTACCGGTCACCCCGGTGTGGTTAGAATAGAACAATCTACCTGTGGTGGTAATCGCCGTGGCAGCGGAAGCAACATGAACGCCTTTACCAGTGGTCAGAGCGTCCAAATCAGTGGCAGCAATCGCGCTGCCTGTGGTAATGGCCGCGCCGCTGACCTGTAATGCTGTGCCAAGAGCTAATGCGGCCGAAGCCGTTACCTTTAAGATAACAGTTTCATCGTTAGCCGCACTGGCAAACTCGTTCAGCGTTGCCGTAGTACCGGTCGCGCCGGTGTGATTGCTATATAGCAACCGGCCGGTAGTGGTAATAGCAGTGGCCGAGGAGGCCAAGTGAATACCAATACCCGTAGTCAGGGCATTGAGGTCACTGATATCCAGCCCCTTACCGGTAGTAATGGCCGTACCCGTAATATCCCAACCGATGCTCGTAGCCGCCGGAGTCGCATAAATCGGCAACTTGGTTCTAAGGCCGCGTGATAGCTTTACAGCCGAGATATAATTTTCGATGTATAGATTCGTTGCCATGTTTTCTCCTTAGAGTTAGGCGTTATTGTTCTTTAGGCAATCGAAAGATAGACAGCCTTCTCTTCACCGTTTACTAGGGTCTCCATAACAACACCCACCGTTTCGATAACATCGGTCTCAACCTGGACCTCTACCGCACCGGCGGTACCGTTGGACTGAATAACCCGAACATTCTTCGCGGGTGTACCATCAGAAAGAACCGAACAGATGCCGTAAGTCTGCACCCAACCGTATTCACCGCTGGCAAAAGCCACATTTGCCACGCCAATGGCCTTAGCAAGAGTTGTTGACTCGGCACAGTCTTTAGCCGGGTGTTTGATCAGGTCCACTTCGGTATCAGAAGCCACGAGAGCTACTTCAATCGGCTCGTATAGATTGGCGACCAATGTGCCGGATACACCGGCAGCGGCGTGTCCGCGAATCCGGTGGTAGTGCCCTTCGCCCGTCCCGTCCCGCACGATCAAATAGCCTTCGGCGTACAGATCGGCAGCGGCAGCGGTCGCACCAAGAGCCACACTAACCTGCGTAGCACCAATTGCGGCAGCCGAAACCGTGCGGTTAATATGGTTGTCCGCATCTGCTTCTGCCACCGTCAAATGCCCGGCAGCCAAGGCAGCACCATGCTTGACATACTGGAACATGCGACCATCAGCGGTGATAGCCCGCGCACCATACCACTCACCACTTTTAGTTGTCGAAACTGTACGCACATCCTGGTCGGTAATCATATTTACAATCATGACATCTTCTCCTTATCCTCTTTCCCTTTAAACTCCAGTAATCCCACTAATCTTTTCGTTGCGAATTGGGTTGCGGTGGATCACATTCCCGTAGAAGACGAAGATACCGGTCTCGGCCAACTGGTTGACAGGACTCATCAGATCACGCCACTGGAAGGCTGTAGGCGGAACCTTGTCATACACACCTTCGGTCGTCTGATTCGCCACAGTCACTGAAGTCAGACCCGGGATACTTAGTGAGTGACATTCAAGCAGCGTCTCGTTAACATGCCACTGCACCTGAGCAGGACTTTTATCGTCACGAACGTAAGGCTTGCCACGATAGTCCAGGTTTGACCAACCGCCACGGCCGCGAAGGCCGTCAGACGGAGTTACTTTTTCACCAACACCGGCCGTCGAGCTGATTGTCGGCTGACCCATAACGCCGTACTGAGCCATCTTGGCAGGCTCCAGCAGCGAACCATACAACGACCAGATAGCCCGGTTAGAAATAACTACGTTCGGTGTTTCACTGTCCAGACCGGAAACAGTTGCGGCGTCATCGGCGCTGTCCATAGTGGCCAGGTCAAGCACGCCGCCAGTCGCGGCGATAATACCTGTCGCTCCACCGGCGTTAATGTAAGTGCCGTAAGTCGAGCGGGCTAGCCCGGCATAGCTGGAGGTATTCGTAGAGTCATCGATGATCACGCCCAGACCGTCGATATCGTTGCCGGTACCAAAACTATAGCTCTGCGTAGCCAGGGCGACACTCATCGAGTTCTGGGCAAATTCAAAACTTGCCTTATAGAGGCTGACCACGCCCAGCGGCGTCTGGTTTATGCCGCGCTCTATCATCGAAACGGTTACCGGCTGCGCATAACCGGTGGCGTACCAGGTCATAACAGTCGGAGAGAACTCTACCGAAGTCGAAAACTGTTCAGTACCCCTAAAGCTTGTACCCTGTGATGAAGTCGTAGTGGTAATGGCCTGCTGAATGTGCCGACCATTCCAAGGCGTAGGACGGCTAAACTTACGGTTCAAGATCCAGCTAGATTTGTTTACCGTATCAACAACTTTCGGCAAGATCTTTTCAAGTCCTAGATTGTTTACGCGGGCATTTTGGGCGGTTGCCATGTAAAGCTCCTTTTTTTGACCAATAAAAAAAGCCCCCGCCTGGGGGCTTTCCTCTACATAGAGCATATCAGCGGTTATCCTAAAAAAGCAATAGGCAATCTTTTGTCAATAACTTCTACTACGTGGCATAAAAGTCAGCCATCAAATCGTTCAGGGTACCGCCCTCGCCGACAATGCTGTTCTTAGGTGTATTCGACGGAATATGCGGGGCATTACCGGTCACCATGCCGCCCTTTGTCTGCCGTACCTTAGTCGCTTTATCCGCCTCCTCTTTCACCTGCTGCTCACGCGTTTCTTCCTGGTGGCCACGGTACGCATCTAAAAAGCTTTGCATCGGGGCGAGTCCGGCCTGTACCCTGCGGCCATTCTCAGTCTCCATCCATTTAAAGACATCCATGACTTCTTTAATGCCGGACTGCTTAGCCACCTCCGGATCAGACCAGTCGGCCGTGCTCTGTTCGGGCGTGATGGTCGGCAGTTTGCCGGTGCCACGAAGATAGTTAATCTCCTTACCCCATTGCTCGGTGGTTTTTTCGCGGGCTTTACCTTGTTCCTGTTGGGCATCAAATTTCTTCTTGTCATCTTCCCAGACCTTGCGGTCCTGTTCCAGCCGCTGCTCCATAGCGGCGGTTTTCCGGCCAAGAGCTAGAAACTGGCTGGCGCTAACGATACTCGGATCATCATCAAGTTTTGCGGCAAACGCTTCAGCCTCTTCCGGTGTGCTGATCTTAACTGTCTTACCATCACTGGTCTTAACTTCGAAACTATAATCACCCGGCTTAAAGTCACCCGGATCTTCCTGGGTCGCCGTGGCGGCCTGCTTAACCTCTTCAGTCTTTACATCGGTGACAGGTGGAGGAGGTGTCTCGGTACCAGGTTTAACCTCTTTGGCACCCCCCGCCTCGTCCTCTTCGATTGCTTCAACCTTCTCACCATCGGTAGCCAGCGGGTCCGGGTTATCTATCAGTTCTCCCTTAACGCCCCCGGCCAGCAATTCCAGATCTTCTTCGCTTAACTGGTCCGTGCCTTCGGTATTCTTATCAAGAACCTCGTTTTCTTTGGAGTCTTCGACCACCTCTGTTTTGTCGTCTACAACCGTCGTATCTTCTACTTTTGTCATGTTCCTCCTTTATGCCCCGAACTGCCCGGGATTTGTTACGGCCGGGGGCGAACCCCCTGCTTGCCCGGCGGCAACATTAGCCGTCTGCTGCGGGTCAAGTTGTCCAATAAGCTTATAATCAATGCTCTGCTGCGGTGCAGGCGGTGCCAGCGGCTTGGTGGTAATACCTGCCGGGTTAAGAATCGAGTTGCGCAGGCTTTCGGTTCGGGCGGCTTTATCAGCGACAGACATTAAGAAGTCGGTCAGCCTCTTCTGTGCCTGCTTGCCTAACCGCTCGAAACGGTTAGAAATCAAGAACAGGTTCCAGTGGTTCAGATAATCCTCGTTGTAGTCATCACGTTCTTCCGGGGTCCGGCCAGCCGTGACAATGGCGATATCAGCTTCGGCCTCAGCGTTGTACAGCTTTTGTTCGATAGACTCCATGTAATTAATCGGGTCAATCTGCGACCGTGCCACCCTTGCGGCCAGTTTCTCGGCGTCCGGCAGGCCAAGCATCTCGTACAGGGACAGATTGTCGATCCGGCCCGGTATCTGAGCCAACTGCAAGGCCGTAGCCCGCTGGCTTTGTTTATCCAGGGGCAGAGTCGAATCAGTCTGGATCGTAATACGAACGTTGGTGTCCAGGTTGTCGTCACTCAGAGCAATGTTGGTAAATTCGCCGTCGTTACCACGGCTCATCATCCAGTAGTCATTGGGCAGGTATACGCGCATCATCTGAAGCAGTTTGGTGTAATAGTCACGGTACCCCCGGTTCACCACCTCAACTAAATCGTCCTGCAAGGCTCCGGCCTGATTCTTTAGCATTACATCCTGACCAAGTGTTGGACTCTTGTGGGTCGGTACTTCACCCCTAAAGACGCTCGGGGTACCCATCATGGCATCAATCTCGTTGCGGGCGTCCAGCTTATCCTGGAACACGAATGAGGGCAGTTGCTGCCCGGCTATGATCAAGGCACCCTTGGCCAGATCATTACCTGTAGAAGACGTATCGACCATACCAATGGTTTTCGGATGCTTGTTAACGAATTTCTTGGCGTCACCTTCTTCCATAACCCGTTTGTCGATCAACATCCGTGGATTGGCATAGTCGGCGTTCTCAACAATCTGACGCCCCCGCTTATTTAAGATGTCTTGCAACGGCACCGCCTGGTCGAACAAACAAGTCTCATCAATAAACGACCGGCCGATATTCAGGTAATTCAGCCAGACATACGGCTTAATAGGTTTGCTGGTCATATTCACCAGCCGCTGTTTTCTATCCGACCCCTCGTACATCCAGTTGGGGTTCTTCATCTTGCCCAGGATTAGGTACGAATTTGGCAAGAACCAGCATAACCCCTGGTTTTCCTTATCCTTAGTCCAGAAACTAAACCAACATTCATAGTACGTAACCATCCGTGACATCTGGCTGTACACACCGCGTTTAAAACCAAAGGCACTGTAAATCTCTTTCTGCTTATCAGGAAACTTGGCAATCAGTTCTTCTATGGTGCAGCGCTGCCGTTGATATATATTGGGATCACCGCCGAAAGTGCCGAACCGGTCGATGATAACATCAGCCACATCAACGTTTTCAGTCATAATATCGCCAAACGGACCACAATATCCGTCATAACGGAGCTTCACGCAGCCTCGTTTACGGACAATCAAATTCTTTAAGCCCAGGCGAAATTCAGCGTTAACGTCATGGTCCAGGGCGTGTTGGTACAAGCCGACTTCCAGGTTCTTGGCAATACGCTTGTACCGGTCATCAGTCTTCGACGGCAAAACACTCGGTTTCGCTAGTTGGCCGGTGGCATAGGCCAGGATCGAACGCACCGAGGCAAATAAGCGGTTATCAACATACCGGGCCTGGTGATCCAACAGCTTAGACTGGTCCAGCTGATCACCCAGCAAATAGTTAATATTCTCTTTGTCGGTACGCTCCAGTTGCCAGGGTGCCTGATTCCAGTGGCTTACATTGTCGTCCAGGGCATTGACCAACGTTCTAACCAGCCGGTCATCAGGCACTTCCAGATCGAAAATTTCATAGGTCTCATCAGTCACATTACGTGGGTTCAGCTGCGCCGCGTAACTAGATCCGCTGGTATTAGAGTTCAAGTAGTTCATATTTTTGGCAAAATAAAAAGACCCCCCACCCGGGGGGGTCTCCTCTACCTAAAGGATAACACCATGCTCAGCGAAATCCTAACCTACACCATAAAAACTCAGTTTGGCACTACCTGTAAGTTAGCAAATTCATACCAGAACTTACCACACGCACCGCCGCTGCCCGCACAACGCACCCTATTCGTAACCATTAATCCGGTGGTAACGCCGTCCGAAGTAATGTCGGTCACATACACCATCGTCCCGTTCATCTCACACACCTTCTTGCCGCAACTATTACAGTGAAAGTCCCAGTAATTCGGCCGGTCTTCACGCAAGAGATACACCCGTATGGTATAGCGATAATCCTTGTCGCCGCCAGACATCGCCCGCTGACCCGTGCTCGTAAATCTCATTGATACCGCCAATCGTCACCACCGCTACCGGCATTCTCAAAAGCGGCCTCTATCCTCGCCTGTATATCCGTGTGCAAATTCCCCTCGCTATCCACATAGTCTGCTGTACCACCGGGGCTTGGTCCCAGAGGCTCTGCAAAACCTACGCCCATATTAGCACCTAACTGTCTGGAGAGCGCAATACGCATGTAGGCGTGGGCATGTACCCAGTGATCAGGTTTATTCTCCTGGACCACCCAGACACCGCGTTCCATGCCGTTAGCGTCGGTCTCGACCGTTCGGTAAATGTTCCCCCAGTGGCTAATATACCCTTCCAGCTCATACGGACTCTGCCGGTATAGTTGGCGGCCCTCGGCAATCTCCCCGGCCACTAAATCAAGCAATTTAGTACGATCCGAGCGCACAACACCGTAGTCCTTCTTCTCACCCCAACGTACAATGCCCAGGTTCTTGGTATCCCGCTGGTAGTAATTGATAAACACCCGGCCCTTATACTTCTCGGTCAACTGTTTCGGCGTATTCGGGTACGGATTGGCGTCAATCACCATGACGGCGTTGTACATCAGGAGCAATTTCTCTATCTCTTCCCAGGATTCAGTCTTCCCGTAGTCAAAGATACCTTGCGGGGTAGCCGCTACCCAGTGTTTGACGATACCGTTATCCACCCCGATAGCCACCTGAGTCTTCGGGATCATACTCGGAGTACAGTTACGGAGAATAACCTCACGGTTCACGATCAAGTCGGCCGGGGTGTACGCCTTGCCAAGCACAAAGTTGTAAAAATACTCCACGGAAGTAGTCTGTTGCTTGTCGATTATCTCCCGGGCGCTAAACCAGGGGGCCATTAGTTGGCTAAACCAATAACCGTGCCAGTCTCTGCCCGGAAACCGGGCTACCCAATCGCCGTTTATACGGTCGTTGTCATAAATCTCCTTGTCACACTTGCCGCAGGCGTAGATTGCTTGCTCCAGATGCACATAATGGCACCGGTCCTCATCATTTGGCCTAAAGTCTATATAACTCTGGTGCCCGCAGTGACTACACTTTACAAACCAATGGCGCTGATCGGACTTGCTGTACAGCCCATCCACCCCGAAACCAATAGCCGAAGGGTTACTAAAGTACCGTTTCCACTTAAACTCGCTGGCGTCCAGGCGGGAAGCGTACATTTCCACTACTTTTTGGTTAGAGCGGTCATATTCGTCGATACAGAGCACATCGGCCGAGATGGTAATAGCCTGTGACTCAGCTTGAGCACCCCGGTAATAGATAAAGTTGTCGCCAAATTGCTTCAGCGACTCGCTGTCCAGTTTTTGAATGGCCTTAACCAGCGGATTGTACTCAATAATCGGGTTCACCTTGGGAAAAACGAACCCTTTAATGACATCGCTGGTCTGGAGCGTATGGATAACGTTCTTTTTGCCGTAGGCCGCGTGGTGGATGTTACAGAAAGTCTCGGCTACCGTGGCCCCCACCTGGGCAGCCTTCTTACTCACCTTGGTATGGTGGTTATCAGCCATGTAACCGATCAGAAAACGGTGCTTAACGAACTCGAACGGCTTGTTACTCTCATTTACCAGGCCATTTAGGGTAATCCAGGCCAATACCGACGATGCTTCTGCTTGAGCCTTATCAAAATCTTTCATCCAAATAAAAAAGACCCCCCACCCGGGGGGTCTCCTCTGTCATGGAGTATATCAGATGTTATAGTAACTTTAGGTGGTAGGAGACGTCTTACTGCCTACACAGCAACACAGCCAGTTGCCTGCATAGCGGGGAGTGATAACCCGTTCAACTTTGATCCGATATGTAGCAGTAAGATTTGTCTTACTGCCTCTTCTTTCATAATGTCAACCAATCCGGTAAATCCACCATCGGTACTGTTTGACCAGCTAGATGATGAGTAGAATCTGTTAAATAATGCCATTCACCAGCTGTCACGAAGCTATGGCATACCTTCGCAACTCGATACTTCTTGTATTTTTCTGAAGCGTTGGGGCTTGCCGGTCGGCGCACTAAGATGCTCGGCGTGAATGTCGGCATTTTATCATCGCCGTTAAACTCCCACATATCGTTCACGCGATGCGTGTCTTCACAACCCGGGCACCACAACAAATAACTCTTTTTTTCGCCGTGGTCAATTCTTAATTTCATCTTGGCTCCTTTTGTCTCTGGCACGTTGGGCGGCTAGGGCGGCGGTGTGCCAGGTTAGAACAGCTTCCAGGATCTCTTGGGTCATGTAGCGATGTAATACCCAACCATCCGGCGTTAAGATCTTTGGTGTAGGTTTAAGTTCGACTAAGCTCATTGCTCTGCTCCCCGCTCTAGGTATTCTATTGCAGCCATTAATAGATAGGATTCGGGGGACATCTGCACTCGGGCTTCAGCTACAGCTTTAATGGCTTCCCAGCCAGCCACACGACCCTCAGCCTCTATCTCTTCCTCAGCAATCTTAAGCGCACGTGCAGCTAAGATCTTTTTGAATGGTGACTGATCACTCTGCTCCTGACTCATGGTCGTCCTTTCTCGCACCGGCATCTTACCCCTTGCGTATGTAGCCGCACATGGAATCGGGTTTTGTTCACTACTAAATCGCACAGATTAATTCTGTTGCTAATTGGCATGGTCGTCCTCCTTATCCACTAAATGACCATTAGCTTTGAGTCCGAGCCAGAGCTGGGCTAAAGCATCCACTGGCTTAGCGGCTTCATAATAACCGTCCTTTATAGGTATCTCGGCACTGTATCCGCCAGAGAGGAGCTTCCATACTGTCAACCGTTCGTCGTTTACATTGGGTATTTTCTCCAACAGCTCGTCGGACATGGGGGCAGCTAGTATTTCGTAAGGCTTAATCTCTAGCATTGGGGTTCGTTTCGCTAAGAACCATTCTTGCTTATTTTTTCGTTTGCTATCTACGACCCGCCACCACACTAAAATAGTGGACCTTTTCTGATAACCCGCATCCTTAAGCTTTTGTGCCAGCTCACGGCTTACTACAAAACGCTCCATGGTCATCCTTTCCCGGCTCACCGAAATTCTTTTCGGCAACCCCTGGTTCTTTAAGAGTGGCGAGCCGAGCAACCCGTTCCTTAATGTAACCCCTGTAGTTATCATCTTTTGATTCGTCAGAGACGTTAGGTGCTATCTGTAATTCTTTCAATTCATCAATCCTAGCCGCAACCTCAGCCCGGCGTATTACTGCTTGGAGGGCGGATTTGGCCTCATAGTAGTTTTTGAAAGCTATACCATCCTTGTCGCATACTTTACAGGGAGTTTGGTTGTAGCCGGTCTTGCGACAATTGATACAGCCGCCGTTGGTGCCATTACAAGAGATGCACTTGTGCTCATGATATTCACCTAGCAGATCTTCTAATATCTTATCTAGGTCACTTTCCACCTCATCCTCTCCCGCCTGTGAGTCGGTCATGATTGTGCTCCTTTCAGGCTAGCGAGCTGCGCCTTGAGCATCGCAATCCTTTGTTCTCTTTTCTGGTATATGTGATTGCAGCCGCATTCTTGATCAGATTCTTCAAGCGACATTTCACAAGAGGTACACCATATTAGACCTCCGGCATCTTCTTCAACGTTACGGGATTGGTCGATATCCTCAATCTCTTCGATAAGCGCCCGAGCCACAGCAGCGTCCCGCCAGGCCACGACTTTCGTAGCGCTAACCACGACATCATCATCTGGGCCAATGGGGCGAAAAATATCGGGCAAGAACTCGATGTCTAGCTCATCATCCCTTGGCTCTGGTTGACTAAAATAAGGGCAACCAGGTTCTGCTTGGCAGTGAAACCGACAGAGTGTTGAGTTTTGTTTGGGGCAATTCTGGCAACCGCCAATCTGGCATCTTGTGGTGAAACGAGTTCTTGGCTCTAAACCCGTAGAGTGCGTTTTCCCGATATCGCCCCCTACCGGGGGATTAGGTTGTTCTTTCACCTCCGGCCAGCCCCAGTCGGGGTTAGCTGGTTTCTCTGTCTCGCTTATTTCAGGGTAATTCTTCTGGAAATTAGGGCGCACTATTGTTCCGTCCTCGAACTCCACGCCGTATTGATGACGACCAAAATAATCGTCTAACCAGCGGGCTATTTCCCATCGGCCGGTGGTAGGATGTTTAGTTGTGCTCAGATAACTGCTCATGTCTTTATAGGTTGTTACATCATGTACTTCTCAGGATCTAGCCTGGGAAAGAAGGCACAAACGGCATCCTTATGGAGTAGAGGCATACCGGTACGGGCTATGTGCTGTAAATCACTATCTTTGTCCAGACCTAATCCCAGACCTATGTACACCTTCCAGGCACCTGTCGGGGCGTGTGACTCTATAGCTACGATACCAATGCAGTTATCTTCACTCCTGGCCCACCAGATAGAACCCAGGATCTTATAATCTCTCATGGTCGCCCTTTCGTAGTTCCTCCTGCTGGATATCAATCGCTCTTTTTTTTGCAATATTCTCTAGGTTAGCTCTAAGAAATTCTTTCAGGGAAGCCCTTTCTCGTTCAAGAATAGCTTGTAACTGAGTAATAACATTATCGCTATACTTCCCGGCCCTTATTATTTCTGTTTCAATCGGCACTTTTTTGTAATATTTCACCCAGCCATGTTCAAATAAAGTTGCGGTTATAGCTTTGGTTAACTTAACGGCCTTCTTGGAATCTACACCAGCTTCTTGCAAGATTCTGGCAACAGTAACCATATCATCAGAAGCCATCCAGATAGGTACCTTCAACTTTTCTTCTTGTACGGGTAGTTCCATAGCTTGCTTTAAGTTCACGGCTTCTCCCATAGATAAAAAGCGGTAGTCAGAAGAGCGATAACTGAAACTACGTCATAAATATTAGTAGCTAGAAGAGATACCGCAGCTATGATACAACTAGCAGCAATACCGTTCATGAAGTCTCTCTTCAATAAACGCTTACGTGCTCTTTTGTATTCTTCAGACATTTACGCTCCCCACTCGGCGTTTTTTACAATCTGAGGCTCACCACTGGTTATCTTTTCATGTTCGCGATTTGGTAAAGAATCATGCTTAGGGGTGGGTAAAACTAAACGTTCGTGGAACCATTTGGCCTTGTTCTGAATCTTGTTAAAAGTATCGATATCTTCTTCACGAATGTAGACGGTTCTTTGTATTAATGCCATGTGTGTATTATAAGGTATAAGTTACGAATTGTAAAGTATAATTTGTGCTTTGTATCTTATACTTTGTACATTGCACCTTAGAAGTTGTGTTGTTTTGCGGGTGGATTTGGGGATGGATAAAAAAACATCTCTGGGAATCTTACGGCCTTCATCCCCACCCCCCCGGGGGTATACCTACCTCTGTTACAACAGAGTGAATAGATTTGAATACAAAACACAAAGTTAGAATATGAAATAAGAGATATAGCAATAGAATTAGTACGCTATATGTAGTGCTTGACAAGATGTTGGATAGGTAAGGCCAGCTAAAGCAGGATGATAACAGATGGATGTCGTACATTATATCTTTTGCGACCCTAACAGATTAGCACCTCTGTTAGATATAATGCCTACTATGACATCTTCCACAATTGACCCATGTAGAAGCTCTGTAAGACAAGTCTGAACACAAGAATGCAACATGTATCATCTTTCATACTATGATTGATTCTAAACCATCATACGTCTACTACAGTGACTGTTGAGTCTTACTCCTCAAATACTCTGCAAAGTCATTGCCTAGTTCTACACTAGCTTCAATATTCAGGTTGATATTCTTAGTCTCACTCTCTGTTCGCTGGACCGCTTTACCGACAGAACGGTCCAGCACATCCTGCGCTGCTCGCAGCCTATCAGACGCTTTCACCTCTGTATCCACCATAATAGACACAATAGTTTCCTTAGCACGCTTAACATGCTTACGCATATAAACTTGCACGTTAGGCTTACTTAGGGTCTTATGAGCTTCTACAGCTGCGGCGGCTCTGTTCTCTGTTGTATGGGTATCAAGATATGCTTGTGTATGACTAATCTTTGGATTCTCTATGATCCTATCTACAAAAGCTTTTGTCTTCGGCCGTAAATTAGGCAAATCGGCCGAATCTTCAGTTACCATACAGAAATACTACCGTACATACATCTTAACTAAAATACGCTAATACACTTGACAAACACTATATACGTACGCTAATGTACATACACGGTTACTCTTTATAGTGACCAGAACATAAAACAAGGGGGGAAATGAAAGATCAAAAACAGATTGAGGTGATTCTGATTGACGGGCATATGGTCAGTGTTACCTTTCCAGTAGCAGAACACGGCTCATATAGCGTATTCCTGGATGGTGGACTGATTGCCACCACTGGCGAGTATGAGATCTGTCGGGATCAGGTCAAGAATCTTGCGGCTAGTCTTGCTGCTGAAGCTTTTGACGAATTAGATCCAGATCAGACAACACTGGGCCAAGCCCATTCATAGTGCTCCGCTTTAGCCCGGCTTCCATGATTTACCTCTAGTTAAGCCGGGCTACAGGGTAGCAGTCCCACCCCTGTCTGCCCAGAGAAACACCCCGGTCCCACCACCGGGGTGTTTCATTATCCATCCCAAAACGGCAATAGAATTGTACAGTTCAATCTAGCAAATACGTTATAGTAAAACGTATGCCGAACAGAGACTATTTCCTGACAGAACTAGAGAAGCGCTTACGCGCCTTACGCCCTAGAACCGCTCTATATCGCCTCCTGAAAACAGAACTCTCTAAACATGGCCTCTGGAAAAACAAGCGCCGGGGCAAGCCCTTTCCTACCGGCAAGGACAATCCTAACGCCAATTAGAATTATCCTATTGACATATGTAATCCATAGGCGTAACATAGTGAATAGTAAGGTATATCATATACGTTACGATCCTTTACAATTTAGTTCCAAAACAGCAATCTGTCTATGGTAGAAATGAGATTACCATGACAACAGAGCAACAACTAAAAAAGACCTGTAAAAATATTGCCTATGAGTTAAGCAATCCTAGTGCTTGGCAAAAACAATATGCCAAAGACAACGAACTTAGCAAAGAAAACGCCGAAAATCTAGGCGCTTATGAATGGCTAGAGGATGTTTTAGATATTGAGTATCGTGTTGGCGCTAACAAAAGCTATCGCAGTGCCGAGGTTTGTGTGGGTGTTGGCGGTCCGAATATCTACGTTGATACCGACAGTAGAACCGTAAAAGGCTATTGGGGTAGCGATAGGATCACAATTCCCTATCAAGACGAATTAGGGCTAAATGACGCCCTAGAAGAAATGTGGAGCAACATACAATGAACGGCTACATAGCATTCTACAAAGACAAGCAGCTTGAGGTCAGAGCTGATACCAGTTATCAGGCCCAAAAACAAGCAGCCAAACTGTTTAAAGCACGAAAGGCGTATGAGGTTACAGTTGTCCTAGCCGAATCTGGCAATGAACAAATAGTACACTTGCCTCTTATGTAAAAGCCATGACTAAAACAAGACCGGAAATGATTAACGCGGCTATCCGACGAACTAAAGATACAGCCGATGCGCTTAACAAGGGTTACGCCCTTTGCGGCAACTGTGGTAAAAATGTTGTCTTAGGACAATATCACCTACACAAACGCTCCGGGGACTGTAAAAAGGTGGGCAACAATGACTAAAAAAGACTACAAAGTTATAGCACAAAGTATCCGGGATAGCTTCGTTGATAGCTGGCATCCCGAACTTAACATCACCAGAGAAGACTACAGAGAACTATGGGGACATGTGGCCGAAGACTTAGCCTCAGCCCTAGCGAATGAAGACAAACGGTTTAAATATGGCCAATTCTTACAAGATTGTGGACTTAAGATGACCACTTGCCTCGCTTGTGATAAACCCATAAAAAGTCCATTAACTTTCTGTAGTGAAGATCACCGCCACAAATATATAAACGGTGTAACGATTAAATAGTGACGCCCCTCGGGGTAACTAAGATTACAAACTAACGCACCATAGGCAGATTCTTGTTTTGGAACAACCCACTTCCGGGTCCGGTCCGAAGGCCCACCCTTTAGGACCGGACCCGGGGGCGCGGTGTCTCATGAATAAGCTTGCTCTGGCCAGACAAGCGAATAAATGGGGAACGGTTACCCTTCACGGTGTATTTGTTAAGATAGCACCGTGCTCCCAAATCAAGTTAATCTATCCCTGCCAAGGAGGCAGAAATGAAAGTAAAAATCACTTTATCAGACGGCACAAGTTACACCGAAGACTACGCAAATCTGAACGACGCTGTAATCTACAACGCCGATAATGCCCATGTAGTTAAAATCGAAGGGATTAGGGGCGACTAGTTCGCCTCCCTCCCCTTGTCTATCTGGACAGATCGATAGATAAGGGGAGGGGGCCGTGGCGGCCCCCAACAAAAAACAAACATAAGCAAAAGGGAGAATAAGCTTATGCGCTCTTTACAACAATCTAAGCTAGGCGGTGTACAGATCTTTACCATCTGTACCCTCATTTTCCTGGTACCTCTGGTGGTCTCTGACTACTTTAGCGCCAGGCAGGAACTAGAAACGGCTCGCGCTGCCCTAGTTACGCAATACTGATCGTTTCCCCGGCTCAAGATAGGGCCGGGGGTCCGCAGTAGCCCATATTTTCTTCACTCTATGGGCTACTGCGGGTGGACCATCTATCAAATCAAGAAAACCTCACTGGAGGCCCTTTATGGCGGACACAACAAACATTATCGTAATTACCCTACAGCTACACCGGGATCTACTAAGCCGTCTTGATACTATGGCCCAAAAACGCTTTAACAATCGCAGCGAGTATATGCGGCGTGCCCTATTGAATCAGGTCATTGACGATGAGGAGCACGAGGCATTGAAAACCTAGACCAACGCAGAAGAACGACGCTCTGGTACACCGTAGTATTTGAATGATCCGCTAATTTGCGGACCACCAATCTTACTACTAAGGAAATTCAGAAACTTAATACCCGACACAGAAACCGCACCAGGAATCTTGGGAGAACCTGGTGCGGTTTTGCTTATGGAATGGCCTCGCGTAAGCCTCTATCACCATACCATCAGCACCTGTTTAGCCGTCAAGCCGGAATAACGCCGGGCCTGTGGACAAGTCCAGGGCTACTTAACAAGCTCATTGTTTTTGAGCATCCAGAAAAAGAGGCGCTGTGGGTCTTTACCGCCCCGGCGGGCCTTGTTCGCCAACTCCATAAACCGCTTGTAACCCAAGTGCTTAAACCGGCCGACGTAGAAAGGCATGTAATCGTCGTGAGGGATCACGTCTGTTAAGTTGTTGAAGACTTCTGTAATATTACAGTTACTGTAATTACTACTGTTACTGTAGTTTAAATTATTTAATTTACTGTTACTGTACTGTAGCTCCTGTGTTTTTTTTTCAAGAACAGTTTTCAAATCCATTACAAATACCCCTGTCAATCTATTGACATTTGTTGTTTTTTTGTTAGACTTAAAGAGGTCATCCAGTCACCCCAAAAGGTAACTCGAGATAGAGTCCAGGTTTCACTGCCTGGGCTTTATTGTTTCTCCTCAAATCGTCTACCGGTCATGCCAGTCTTACTATCCCCCATGGAAGAATAAAAGACTTATCCACAGTATTTCACGACCAAAAGCTAATTGCAAGGCCAATCTTGACTTATCCACAGGAATGTTTTCAGGTAATACAAACAACTCTTTATCTCTTCGCCCAATCTAACCCCAATATGTCTCTCTTTATAAAAATATAACCCACAAAAAAACCATGTACTGGATTCCGCGTACATGGTTTTTCGTAAAAAATCAAGCAGAAAGTCATCTAGGCACGCATATGCTCCAATGCCCGTACTAAGATACTCTGATCACCATTAGCCTGATAGTCCCCAAGTATAAAGTTAATGGCTATCCGCATCACCTCATTCTCATTAGACTTAAGCTTACGGCGCTTCAATTGATATAGCATTTCATCCAAAGCCTCTTTTTCTTTTTCATGGAGCCTGTAAGAGGTAGTTTCCTTGCCGACCTCCTTAAGGGCAAGTCTGATAGTCTCAACATAGTCATCATCCTTAGAGACAGCACGGGGGAATTGTCGTACCGGTTGTACTTCTGGTTGCTTGGTTGCAAGGGTGGTTGCTTGGTTGCTTGGTTGCTTTACTTCAACGGAAGGTACTACATCTTTTGTTACGCTGGTTTTAGCGTTTAGGCGAGCAAATTTATTACCTGCCATGCTACTGCTCCTCCTTTAAACCGTTTAACAGGTCTTTCGCCGCATCCTCAACCGCAAGAGCCGATACCTCTTTTGCTTCGTCTAGGTAAGCAGTGTAAAGGCTGGCATGACACAACTTGTTAATCTTACGGGGGCGACCACGGGATAGTACATAGATCATATCCAGTGCCTCCGGAGTAAAGGGGTGGCTACTCTTGGCACCACTGGCCGCGTGCCAACGGAAGGCAATTAGATCTTCTGTCTCAGCCTGGGTCAAGGGCTTGAGCCTAGAAATCCAAGCCACACGGTCGGCAAATTCAGGTATCTTAATCAATTTGTCCTCCAGCTCGGTCTGGCCCACCAGTACCATCTGTAGATACTTGTCTTCGTCACTCTCGAAGTTATGCAAGGCATGTAACACCATAAGCATCTTACGGGTAAGACGCTGGGCTTCGTCGATGATTAACACCAGGTTGTTCCCTTTTTCGTGCGATTCAATCATAAAATCCTGGAAGACATTTAAAGAGTCATTGTACGAACGCAGACTCTTTTGCTCAAAGGCGGCCATAATCTCCTTTAAAAACGCCTTCTCGGTCATCAGGGAAGGGTTAAGAAGAATACCAACCCGGCAATTGTCTGCTTCTACCTCATTTATAAGCATTCGGGCTATAGAGCTTTTGCCCATCCCAATCTCGCCACAGACAGCAACAAGTCCCGACCGCTCCTCGATAGTTAGCTTGCACTTATACAACGCATCCTGATGCTGATCAGTCATTAACAGGAAACGGGGGTTAGGTCCGCCCTTAAACGGCTGTTCTTTTAGTTTGAAGTGTTCTAAGTAATGCACTTTGCCCTCCTTTTATTGTTTGATTATGTTTTCGACGAAAACGTATGTATTTTTGGATCGAAAACCTACTATTAGAATGTGCTACTGCTTATAGAATGTCAATAAAAGTTATTGACTTATCCACAGATTAGATAATAAAATTATAGACAATGAAACTCATACATTTCTCAGCCTCTAAAACTATCACCGGAGTTACATCTGTTAAGCAGTCAAATAACATGTTAGATCCGCCAAGGTCCGGTATCGGTAAACCAAGAGGCTTCTGGGTTTCTGTTGAAGGCAACGGGGACGGCTGGAGTGACTGGTGCAAAGATACAAACTTTGCTAAACCCCGGTTACGCTATCGCCATGAGGTAAAACTGTCACCGGATGCAAAGATCTTATACCTGCAAAATGCTGCTGACATTGACCAGTTTACTCAAAAATACCGTGACGAGAACTCCCAAATAAACAAAGATATAGCCGATATTGGTCCAAAATACGGCCACCCAAGCGATACGATGGAGATTGACTGGGTAGCAGTCGCTAAAAAGTACCAAGGAATCATCATCAGCCCCTACATCTATTCGCGGCGCTTAAGCGGTCATTGTACTTGGTATTACGGCTGGGATTGCGCCAGCGGCGTTATCTGGGACGCCAATGCCGTAGACTCTATAGCTAGAATAACCAGGATACGAAGAAAGACAGGCTTACAAAGCCTCATCACGTCGTAAAAGAAACAATGTATGACGTGTAGTTACCCCACCACTCAACTCACTATTGTTTTTGCAAAATAACCAGTCATTTGCTACAATAAACCCTACTATGAGCCAAGCAATAGAACGCATTACCACCAGAGAGACGGCCGCCATTGGCGGTACCGTCGCTCGATCAATGCGCTCTTTCACAACTCAATTCTCCAAGCCTAAACGCTAAACCAAATTATCAAAAAGCTACTCGGATCTGTAGCTGAGACGGTTTAGCAGCGGCCTTTTAAGCCGAAATACGAGAGTTCGAATCTCTCCAGATCCACCATACTGGCATATAGCTCAAAAGCAGAGCGTTCGCCTGATACGCGAATGACCGCGGCGCGATACCGTGTATGCCAACCAAATATCGGCCTATAGCATAAAAGTAGTGCGGCAATCTTATATATTGTTGACCCTGGGGCGGTACCAGGTAGGCCCACCAATGCCCGCTTAGCTCAATCCGGCTAGAGCAACTTGTTTACACCAAGAAGATTGTACGTTCAAATCGTACAGCGGGTACCATATACCGGGAGGTAGGAGAAGTCTCCTTGGATGTCTCATAAGCATCCTATTCCGAGAGCGTTACTCGGTCCCGGCACCAAGCCCTGTTAGTTCAACAGATAGAATTACTGCCTTCGAAGCAGAGGATATGGGTGCAATTCCTGTACGGGGTACCAAATGGCCTTATAGCTCATCAGGCTAGAGCGGCTGCCTTGTAAGCAGTTGAGCGGGGTTCGAGTCCTCGTGGGGCCTCCAAATGCGGGATTTGAGTCACGTTAGCTAACTCGCCATTCTTCCAAAATGGAGCACTCGGGGCAGCACCGAGATTCCGCACCAAAGCGCCCGATGCCACGGACGGCAACTAGGTGTTCTAAGCCTCGGGAGTAGGTTCGATTCCTACCGGGCGTACCAAATGGGCTGTAAGTGTTGACGGCGACACAGTTGCTTTGCAAGCAGCAGTGCAGGGTTCAATCCCCTGACGGTCCACCAAGCGGTCATCGTCTAGGATGGTAAGGACGACGCCCTCTCAAGGCGTAAAATTGGGTTCGAGGCCCAATGACCGAACCAGGGGCCTATAACTCAACAGTAGAGTACTTGCCTCTTAAGCAAGCCGTCCTGGGGGCAGCACCCAGTAGGCCCTCCACATCGGCGCATGGACAACCGACGAAGTCGCCACCCCTTCAAGGTGGAGGGACGGGATTGACACCCGTTGCGCTGACCATGTACACTCAAAGAGTGAAAACATTATATTTGCAACACCAGCCGAGTCAATCGTTTAATCTCAATGATTATTGGGAACTGGTTGTTGCATAGTAATTTTCACACGTTAACTTGGTAAGCAACAACCGCCCCCGCAAAAAGGGCGGTTTTTCTTTAACAAAGCGGGTAGCCGCAAGGCGGTAAATGGATTCCAAACCCATGATGCTGGGCGCAATACCTAGTACCCGTGCCAAAACTAAGACAGGGTTTAGTGTAGTGGCAACACGCGGAGTTTGGGACTCCGAGTTTACAGTCCGATTCTGTAATCCCTGACCAAGATTCCACTTAGCTCAAAAGTAGAGCACCACGTTGAAGCCGTGGGTTGTACGCGGGGCGGTACCGCGAGTGGAAGCCAAGTTGCGGCGCACAGGGTGCACAAGTGTCTGTAAAACATGAGTCGAAGGTTCGAGTCCTTCCCGCTTCACCAAATGCAACCGTGGCAGAGTAGCAATGCAGGCGCCTGCAAACCGTCTCCTCGCCGGTGCAAATCCGGCCGGTTGCTCCAAGCCCTTCTAGCCCAACGGTAGAGGCAAGCGTTTCAAAAGCGCTACAGTCCCGGTTCGAATCCAGGGAGGGGTACCAAGCTCCTGTACGCCAACGGCAGAGCGAGGCGGCTTAAACCCGCTGCATGTGCTAGTTCGAATCTAGCCAGGAGTACCAAGCCCCGGTGATGGAACGGAATACATACTTGCCTTAGAAGCAAGGTTTTGCGAGTTCGACTCTCGCCTGGGGTACCAGATGGAAGGGCAAGCCGATTGGCGACGGCAGCTGTCTTGAAAACAGCCGAGTGTAACAGCCTTGTGGGTTCAACTCCGACTCCTTCCGCCATACGGTGTTCGTGGTGAAGTAGTATCACGGCAGCTTGTGACGCTGTAGTTTCGGGGGCAGTACCCGACGATCACCCCAAGATGCTTTCAAAGTGTTACGGCAGCACGTTACCTTGTCAGGGTAAGGGCACGGGTTCAACTCCCGTTGAAAGCGCCAGTGGAATGTAGGACAATCGGGAGTCCGCTCGGCTGTTAACCGAGACGTTGCGAGTTCGAGCCTCGCCGTTCCAGCCAATAATCAGAGATCGTCTAACGGTAGGACACCACGTTCTGAGCGTGATTATCTAGGTTCGAATCCTAGTCACTGAGCCAAAATCTAATGACAGGTAATGAAAGTGGGTTCGATTCCCGCGCCTTGGAGCAGTTAAAGTCTGCGCCTGTCATTAGACCGAATGGAAGGTTAAGCGGCAAGGTGCCGCGCCCGCCCGCTAAGCGTAGCGCACCTAACGGTGTGGGGATCGTGACCTCAGCCTTCCGCCATAATCACGGGTAGACCAGGGGTAGAGTCGCACGGCTTTGAACCGTGATGTCGAACGTTCGAATCGTTCCCCGTGAGCCAAGACCTACCCACCGCTAATGCGAACCCGTTAGTAAGTCTGCAATCTTACGCCTCATCTTCATAGCCGTTGGAAAAGACACGCCCAACTTCTCTTCAAGTTGGCGATTCGTTATATCCGGGTCATGCTGTATAGCCCATAGCGCCCTGTACCAGACTCTAAATGGTAATGTTGAAGCAGCCATCAGTTTGTCAAACGCCTCGGGCGTTACCGAACAGCAGCAATGTAAAATCGCACTGTTAACGGTAAAAGTTGGCAGGTCTGTTTGTCTGTCTCCGTTAAATGCTAGTCCCGGACCATTAAAAATCTTCAGTCGTTTTAGTAAACGAATCAAGCCCTCCTCCTCACCTGCCCCCCTGTTAAGTTTCTTCTTATGCTAAATTATGTCTGCTTATTTAGTAAAATGTCAATAAAATCTCTTACAAATCTATTGACTTATGCACAAGATTAGGATACATTTGTAACTATATTACAAGTTTAACAAGGGCAGGACAATGTTATTCTTCAGGTACGCAAAGGTTCTACTTCACGGTGACGGTGGATTAGAATGTGCAAGATAGCCAATATTCGTTCCGTATGGGGCTACCCGGAAGCCTACGCAGTTGATACCGACGGAAGCCGCATCGAACTCATACTCGCCGGTGCCCCCAAGACATTCCACCCACAATTCTGGGAATTTTATTGCATCAAGCATGATTGTTCTTTCCATCAATGGAAAGCCGTAGCTAGACATTTAAAGGAGATACAGTAATGGGTATCAACTTAGACGACTTTGTAATTTTAGATAAGCATACTATCAGAAGAGAGAAGATGATTGTCCTTAGCGGGGGCATCATAATCAGTCCGGACGTAACTAAGAGGTTTATAGATGAAGACAAGGGTAGTATCTACGTTAAGTTCGGCTATAGTAAACAACAGGATGCGCTACAAATCATAAAAAGCAGCGAAGAAGGTGGTGGCTACAAGTTCCCTATTCGTCGTTCTGATGGCAGTGCCACACAGAACGCTACACCAAACGCATTAAAGAAATCTCACGTTGCCCGGGGCGAATACATCGAGCACCCGGACCATCCCAACATATTCGTACTCAACAAAATCACCCAACCAGAAGAACAAGAAAGCCCGACTGATAAGTACCTTCTCGAAGAATCAACAAACATAGAAGTCGGCGACATAGTTTCCTGGATCTGTGAAAGCAAGAGCCATACGGGCAGATATATTGCTACGGGACGAATTGTGGGAATATTGAAAAAAAAGGAAGAAAAGAAACCACGATGCGAAATTTATCCTATTAGCAAGAATTGGCTTGATGACCATCCGGACGCGCTCCGGCAGGCCAAGGTCATAACAGAGAACTTAATTATAAGGGAGAAAGCAAATGTCTAACAATACTAAAGATACAGTGGTCTCAACTTCAGACCTTCATCAAACTAACGATTACAAGAAGTTTAAGACAATCGCAGGCAACCGCCTAGAGGACAAGCAGCACACCAGGGCACTTATAAGAAAGATTGAAAAAGAAGGCAACCTTACTCAATACTTCCCTATCATCGTCAATGAACGCATGGAAATAATCGATGGTCTGCACCGGCTTCGAGCCTTAGAGGGTCTTGGATATCCCGTTTTCTACGAGATCAAATCAGGGCTTAACGTCGATTCGGTCATCAGTTTCAATACGGGTACCAAGAACTGGAACTGGCAGGACTACGCCCATTCCTGGATGGAGCGCGGCAACAAGAACTATGCTCAACTGCTCGAACTCTATGACATGTACAAAGATACCAAAGTGCGCTTCGGCACCCTTATGTACTACCTATCTGGTGGGCGGGATGCTATGAAACACCAGGCAACTACATACAAAGAGGGCAACTTCATAGTCAAAGACTTTGATAGTGCCCGGAAACTTCTCGGCCAGTACTACGAAATCGTAGATGCGGCAGGTCACAACACCCGCGAATTTTCCTACGCAATGAATAAATACATGCGCACCCCAAAATACGATCACCAAAAGATGATACAAAAAGCCGCAACCTATGGCGACCGCCTGGAACGCTGCTATAGTGTATATGACTACCTATCCGCTCTCGAAGAGATTTATAAGGCTTAACTACAGGGGGGACATATGCATGAGTCTATTAGTTATATAAAACGTGTATATAAGATACACGACACTTTACCCAAAAAGATAGCCCTACATCTGTTTTTTGTCGCATGTGTCATACTACCCTTTCAGGTAGGAACACTACTCGCCGGAATCTTTACTGACAATCACACCATAAAATCGATAGGTCTACTACTATCTCTAAACATATTTCTTATGATACCCGAACTGTTCATAGCTAGACGCCACTACAATAAAAGCAAGGAAAAACTACATCGTCTTCAGACAGAAGTGATTGTATTGGAAACACTGAGAAAAGTGCTCTATCGAGATACACCCAAGAAAAAATAGTTTATTGACCTATTATTGACAACAGTGCTTGTGGATAACTTGCTAAAGCAGTTATAGTTATCCACAGGTATGGCAACAAAGGACATCGAGAAATCACTATATAACGGGCGGCACCTGGTCCACTTCAAAAATGCCAGCCACCGTTACTATGTAGACGGCATTCTCCGGCCCGGTGTTACTACCATCCTGGGTAAGGTGCTCGCCAAGCCAGGGCTGGCGCTCTGGCCCCTTAATATGGCGCTCAAGCACCTGTCGGCCAAGTTGCCTACCATAACCGAAAAAGACCTAGAAGCTGCCCGTCAAGCCCATATCCAGAAACGCGACGCAGGCAGCGATACCGGTACCATTGTTCACTACCTGGTGGAACAAAAACTGCGCGGTATTGCTCAAACCAGAGGTCAACACTTTAATTTCACGGCAACTAGCAAGCTTAGCGAGTACCCAGAAGAAGTACAAAAAGCCTTCGGCAGCTTCTTAGCCTGGTTCGATGTCCAGGCTCCCCTGCCTGTAGCAGTCGAACAGGTCGTATATTCACGTACCTGGAAATACCCCGGTACCTTCGACTCCATCCTTGATATAGAAGGCGTGGTGTACCTTTGCGATCTTAAAACCACCAACGCCAGCCAGGACGCTCCGCACGGCGTGTATGCCGAGAACTTTGTACAGCTTGGTGCCTATTACCTAGCCTACGAGGAACAGCGCCGGTACGAACTCGCCCACGGCGGCACCAGTCTAGCGGAAATCAACGACCTCATGATCATATCCTGCCGCAAAGACGGGGGCCTCAATACCCACACCGCGAGCGAGTTCGGACTTACCCCGGCAAACTGCGCAAAGCTCTGGAAATGCATACTCACCCTACATACAACCCTTGGCCCTCTCGGCAACAAACTGGCCAGACCACCGGCCTTAGCAGGTAGGAGTTAACAGTGTCATACACCAATCTCACCAACGCCGAACTCGTATACATCTATCGTTTTCTTAAAGGGCAGATCACCCGCGTCGAACTAGCCCGGCGCTTCAGCCGCAGCCGCACAAATACCTATTACTATGTCGGCCAGGCCGCCGCCTACTGGATGAGCAAAGGCAAGCTCCGTTTTCACGGGGTTAAGGAAGCCGAAGATTTAGGCGGCAAGGATATAGAGGAGTAAAGAATGATAGAAAAATTGGGTAAACTTTTCATACCCATCATCCAGTTACCAGTAGGCGTTTTAATCATTCTGGATATAGCCGACGAAAAGGCAATCGGCTGGATCTGGGCCATAAGCGGCGGCATAATGCTAACGGCATATCTTGTCACTGGCATAATCTGGTATGTAACCAGAGAGGACGAGGAGTTGTAATGGCCGAATACAAAATCATACGAATCAGCCCGGAACCAGCCCGGGAACACTACAACAACCAGTACAATACCACGACCTACTACATCAAGGTTCAGCTGGAGGGCCACCCCAAAGCGGTATCCGTCGGCAAACGCACGCCCGACGCTCTAAAACCAGGAGACATCATCTATGGCACTATCCTGCCCACTACATATGACGCGGACAATTTCAAGTCAGAGGCCAGACCGAATCCGGCGGCCGCGAGTCACCAGAACACAAACTCCCCTTCCGGAGGTGATACCCGCGACCGGGCCTTCTATACATCCTATGCCAAGGATATAGCCGTTGCCCTGGCAAACAGACAAGCTCCATTCGACGACAAAGAGTTTGAAAAGATTACCAAAGCCGTAGCCGTCCAGGGCGACTACCTATTCGATCACGCTAAACTGAACATCGACATTACCCAAGAAGTCGATAAGGTCTTCGGTCCAACCGCCGGGGATAATATCAATCAACCCAACCCTATATGATAGATGCAACTAGATACTCTTGTACTACGAGCCGCATGGGAAGTATTCGCCCCGTTCTTAATCACAGGGGTTCTATGTCTGCTACTCGCCTACATACTCTCGATAACTAGACCCAAAACATATGTTCATCCCCATAAAACCCGTCCCCAAACCACGCATGACCCAGTCGGACCGCTGGAAGGGACGGCCTGCGGTCCTGCGCTACCACGCTTTCTCCGACGAGTTACGCCGTAGTTACCCCCACAAATTGCCACCAACAATCCTATTGGTGTTCCTCATGCCCATCCCGGCCTCCTGGTCAAAAAGAAAGCGACTGGCGCACGCCAACCAACCCCACCAGCAAAAACCAGATATCGACAACCTCTGCAAAGCCGTCATGGACGCTCTGGCCCCCGATGACGACAGCTACATCTTCTCAATAGATGCAACAAAGTTCTGGAGTATAACTCCAGGGATTCACATAAGGAGCCTCGAAGAATATGAGTAACCTGGACAAATTCAAATTATACTTTGAAGAACTGAACCTAAATCTTAGAGGTCACCCCATAAAACTACCGGGCAGACACAAAAGATAGGCACATTTTATGCCAGCAATTCCTTCTCCAGAAGACCAACCGCCTTCTTGGCCGCCTGATAGGCTCGCCATTTATTGCCGTCAGGGTCCGGTTCGGTGCCACGGCTTTTCAACTGTTTCTCTAATTCTTTTAGTTCGGCTGTCAGGCTCAGGCTGGACTGCGCAAATGACGCCAGTTCACTCAATAGAGCCTTCCAGACCTCAGCCGGTCCTTTCTGCCAATGCGGATTATTCGTGCCAGTCGTCCAATAAGCAATGGCATCCTCGCCAGCCGTCTCCTTCCTAAACGCCCGCCAATAATTGATGATGTCGCCTTTGTTCGGGTACATCATAACCTCCTGTTCATTATTAAATTGTTTTTCGGGGTCAACGTATTTTCCTTGGCGCATCACCTCTACATGTAGGTGTGCGCCCTCACGCGTTGCAATACGCCCCAAGTAATCTATTACATATCCGGTAAACCCTGACAGCCCGATAAAGTCTCGGGCCTTCACCATCTGTCCATCCCGCACATCGATGCGATTCATGTGGCAGGTCTTCACCTGTACGCCATCAATGTCGGTAACCACTACTTCTTTACCCCGGCCGGTCTTTAGGCTTGCCGGACGGTCGTAGACGGTAACCTTACCGCTAATCGAGGCCCGAAGCGGTGTATCGGCAGGCAACCCATAATCCGTTCCAGGATGCGTCGAACCCGGATAATTCTTGTACACCGGGTCAGGTTTACCGCCGAATTTTCTAGTAACAGGGTAGTTGCCGGTGAAGGGGAAAAGAATCACTCAACATCCTTCCCGTAAATCTTCCACTGCAACCACAAGGTTATAGATACAAATAACAAAAGCGTACTGACCGCATACGGCAACGAGTCCAGGAACATGGCGGAGCCAGCAACACCCACAAAATTAAGAACATTGTAGACAAAGATCGAAGCTACCATCACCAGAATAAACAGGCGCAACCAGATCATTGTAATTTTCAACCCGCGCAGATTATATGGATGGCGTGTCAGGTTTTTTATTTGTTCGGCGAGGCTGATTGTCAGGAAAAACAATGTCGGAATGGTATAAAGAATAAAAAACAGGCTCTCGTTTCTTGTGATCAGCTGGCTATCCATGATGTTTCAGTACCTTGTACACCTTTAGGGCCAGACCATTATCCAGGACCGCGTTCACCCGCCGCTGGCTGGCGATATCTTTGTCAATCGTCCGGTGGAACCTACGCTTTTCCGATTCAATCTCCTCCTGCTTACGTGCCAGATGAGGAAATAAGTTTAATAACTTCACGATTGGCTCCCCTTTCCATTAAGTTTTGCCAACAAAAGCTCGTTGTTACGGGAGAACTCCCCCATGGCCGAGTGATACTTTTCAGCGTTATCTTTTTGGTCCTGCAACCGGGCATCCTGCACCTTGGTCAAGAATCGGAACAAGTAAACAACCACCCCGGCCAGGACCACCACTATCGCACCGAGGATACCGTTATCTACAAAAGTCTTGGATAAGTCCATAATCTTTCCGAAATAAAAAGACCCCCACCCGGGGGGTCTCCTCTAGTACCTATCATAACGTCAATGCTAATACTTAACAACCTCACCCCTGTTAGCGGTGTTCTATGTACAACAAAGCTTGTGGATAACTCAATAAACCCGTTATAGTTATCCACAGGTAAAGGAGGGTACATGCCAAAATTGGTAGCTGATAACGACTATTTCCTAATCGAAATAGAACAAAACCAGTACGGGTTCATCGAGCCGGGGAAAGAGGGTATCGAGACCGGCCGGGTAGTAGCTATAGCCGAAAACCCTATCTATTTTGGTGCTAATACCTTTATGTTTGATAAGAGCCTCATGGACAAACCTCTACTACAAGAGATTTACGAACACTACAAACAATATGTGGGCAAAAAGGTCTACTGGCCCGCCTACACCGAGCGCGGCGCGGTAGTCCAGCACGAAGGCAAACAATACGCACATGTAAAGTGGTCGGCAATCATGTCACACATAGAGGAGAAAGACTAAATGGCCCAGGACAAAAAAGACGGCAAACTAATCTACTTCGGCGAAGCAGCAATCACCCCCCTGGTCGAAGGCATGGAGGCCATGTACGCAGCCGTCACTACCACCTACGGCCCCAAGGGCAAAAACGTACTAATCGAGAAAACCTATGGCCGTCCAGTACTTACCCGTGACGGTGTAACCGTAGCCAAAGAGGTCCATTTCGAACAACGGCGCAAAAATATGGGTGCCGGACTCATCAAGGAAGCATCAGAAACCACCAACCGTGTGGCCGGAGACGGTACCACCGCTTCGGTGGCTATCACCTACACTCTCATCCTGGAAGGTCTGCGCAAAATTGCCAACGGTGCTGATTCCATGGAAGTTAAAAACGAGATCCTAGAGGACAGCTACAAACTGTTAGACCATATTGACGAACTGTCCAAACCGGTAGCAGACGGCCAGCTCGAACAGGTGGCTACTGTCTCCTCCGGCGATCCGGCGCTAGGCAAACTAATCGCCGAAGCCGTAGAAACAGTCGGGCCTAACGGCGGTATCATCACCGAAAAGGCCGTAATCACCGGCGTAGACCGGGCCTATGTTAACGGGTACTTCATGCAGCAAGGCTTCTCAGCAATCGAGCGCGGCAAGAAAACCGTAGAAAACCCTTACATGGTTATCAGTTCCAAGATCATCTCTTCCGGTATGGACGTCATTACCCTGTTAAACAAAATTGGCGAACAAGCCCACATCGACCAACAAATTCCACTGGACGCCCCACTTCAAGAACCGCTACGCATCTCCTTTTTCGGTGAGTTCGAAGGCGACGCCTACAATACTATTGTTGCCAACCTACAAAAAGGTGGTTTTGACGGCACCATCACCAAAACTCCACCAATGGGCGACATGGGCGTACAGTACCTGGAAGACCTCGCCATCTACACCGGCGGCAAGCTTATCTCTGCCGGGGACAACCTCACCACCGTAGACGCTTCTTACTTCGGCCGGGCAGAAAAGGTCTCTTGTACCAATACCGAAACCACAGTATTCGGCGGTGCATACATTGCGGAAGACCTGGAAAAGCGCAAAGCCGAACTCAAAGAACGCCTCGAATCAGAAGAGATCGACGCTATCGCCGAAAAGCTGCGCGACCGCCTGGCCAAGCTAGAGAATAAGATTGCCCTCTTCAGGATCGGCGGCGCTACAGATACAGAAAAAGAAGAAAAAGAATACCGGATCGAAGACGCTATCCAGGCCAGCCGGGGCGCTGCCGCCCATGGTGTAGTCGCCGGGGCCGGGACCACCCTTATCGAACTCAGCAAACATGCTACTAGCGCCATCTGGCAGAACGCCCTCAAGAACACCTACAAAAGGCTCCTGGCCAACGCCTCCCTGCCTGTCGAGGTCAAGCTGGCCGAGATAGAAGCATCCGCCTACCCGCACGGGTACAACCTCCGTAAAGACGCCACATTGGTGGATATCATTCAAGAAGGCATCCTCGACCCTACCCTTGTACTCAAACAGGTAATCGAAAATTCGGCCAGTACAGCCGCTAACGCTGTCACCATCGGAGCGGTAATCACCGCCATCGACAAGAAGGATTAAAAATGTCTGAACTTCTTGCGCTCATCGCAGGGTTATGGATCGGTTACCACCAGCGCAGAATATTAAATGTGCTTCAGGACATCGTAGGCCGTCTGGAAAAACATGAGCAAGTAGAAACAGAGAAGCCAGTAACTCCCAAGGCCAGCTTTGCCGAACCCATGACCAAGGCCGAACTCTCCGGCCTAATAGAAGAAGAAAGAATCCGGCTACTAAATGACTAGCGCACAAAAACTAGAAGCCTTGATAGAGAAAGCTGTTGAGAACGGCTGGGCTTATTGGTTGCATGAGGGAGTCGCTACGTTTGAGATACGGTCACCGACCGATATGCTAGAACCTTTGGTAAGGTTTAGATTGGGGAAACACAGCCAGCAGGTAAACTATCAGGTAAACTATCAGCAAATTATCTTTAACCATGGCTTCGCTCGCGCCTTGTTCGGTGAGGAACAAATAGGCGATAAATATCCTATGTGCGAACATCGTAAGGTGGCCTGGAGACATCATTTGCAAAAAGCTGTGATAAGCGATGACCCAATCAGGTACATGTATTGGGCAGTGTTTGAGAAATGATTTACATTAGTAAATATAACTGGGATAACAAGAGAAATTTAGATGTAGTGAGGCTACGTATCTCTATACCGATAGGTTTCATACGTCCTCATAGCCAACTTGGACGCATAGGGAAATGGTACAGATGGTCTCCAAATAGACCCTGGAACAAACTTAAAAGAAGAATATCAAGAAGAAGATGACCTGTCCGATCTGTAACAACAAGGCAACCACACTACGCAGCGCCGTCAAGAACGGCCGGTTTATCAGCGAACGCTGTGACCGCTGTCTGGCCTCCTTTGTCACCGGCGCGGTCTTCGCCCGGCAGTATGAACGCAACTGGCAAAAACGGGAATACGCCAAAGACATCATTCAACGCTACGAGGGCACCGACCCTAACCCCGAATTTGTCCAGGCATATCCTAAACAAGCGGCAGAACACTGGGGAGAATCAGTGCTCCGTGATAATGGAGTGAATAGAAAACAGTATTGACATTCTATTGACATTCTGTTACAATCCTCGCTATGAGTCTTAAAGAAGAGATCGGTACAAAGACGACCCTTGGAACAATCCTGTTTGTTCTATTCGGCTGGGTACCTATCTTCATTGGAATAGGAGTCGTTTACTACGCGGTAGGGTTTATTTTCCAAGTACTGGGTCTATCGTCCTATTTCCACGACACTCAATTCTGATCCTTCCGCAGCCGCGTCTGCCGGTTCTTGATAGCCTGCGGTGTCAGGTTAATCTTCAGTTTACCCTGGGCCTCTTTCAGATCTTCGGCCATGTACTTGCCATACTGCTTGGTAAAATCTTTAAACTCATCGTCCACGCTGCTGTTATAACCATCGGCAATCTGGCGGGCCTTATCAACATCGCCCCCTTTAATCGCTTCGTTGATCCTGTTACTGGTAGACTGCCGTTCAGGCTGCACCCGCTCCCTAATAGCATAGAACTTATTCTCAACATTGTTTCCGGGCGTACCAATCAATGTGCCCGCAATCGTCCCGGTAGGGTTTGTAACCTGTTGCACCTGGTTCGCAATCACATTGCGCATAAAGTTATCTATCTTGGCCGGACTCCAGCCGGTCACTTCACCAATCTTCTTAGCAACGGGGGTAGTGTTCGGGTAGACCTGTTCACCGGCCGGAAGCTTCTGTAGCTTCTCGGACACCACCGGCCCATCCTTAAAAAAACTGTAGTTTGCCGCAGATTCAAGAGCACCCTTGGGCACAGGCGGCAATAGCCCGCTGGCGGCCACGGAGAAGTTAATCTTACCGTCCCGCACAAAGTCTATCGGTGAGGCGGTAGATATTCCCTCAAGTATTGTCGCTCCGGCCCCCTTCGGGTCTTTTTTATACATAAACTCCATGACGTTCTCCAGGGTGTTGCCAAACACCCGGTCAACATCGGCCTTGGGGATCTTCAACACGTCAGTCGGGTTCCCCTCCTCATCTTTACCGTCACCGTAGACCAACAAAAAGTAATTGTCTTTCACGTACTGCGGTATCACATCGTAGATGTCACTATGCTTTTCCCGGCTCCAGACATAAGACAACACCGCCGGGGTTAACGTCGCAATGGCCGCAGTAGTAACGGCTCTACCCGGATTACGGATAATAGCCTGGGCCGTCTTACGCGTACCCTGCAACCGGGCGTTCAAAAACGGCACCCACTGGTTCGCAATCTGTCCGGCAACACCGGCCTCACTAAAGTCCACGGTAATGTTCCGCCCCTGAAAAGCCGCATCCTGTAGTACATCCGGCGGCACATTGCCCTTTTTAAGCAAGCCCGCTACCTCACTCGGCTTAACCCCCATCTGTTTAGCAATGGTATACTTAAACTCCGCCAGTCGGGGCGCCATCTCAAACCGGAAACCAGCGTTTTCAATGGCAGGCATAGCCCCGAATAACTTCTTAGGGTTTATAATAGTACGCCCCAGTTTCTCACTGCGCGGCCGCAAAATGTCCTTGGCGGTCTTCACCACCGTCTCGTCACCGTGCCTAAAGAAGGTGGACTGGCCGCCCTTGGCCGCCATAAATTCTTTAAACACGTCCCCCTGTTTAATGCTATCCAGAAACCCCCGCACCCAAGCGGCACCAATCCTATGCAGTGGAACAGCCTGCGAATTAAAAGCGAACGTCTTAAAGTCACGCAGCGGGTTCTTAATAAGGGCGAACGGAACATTCAGCGAGGTGGCTGCCTTACGCAGTACGCTACCACCCATTGCGCCCCTGGCCATCCGGCTCACAAAGTCCGCCTGTTCAGCCGTCAAATGCTTCAAGGCATTACCTACATCCTTTGGTACAACCATCTCTACTTTCTGGCCATCCACAAAAGTCTGGAACTTCTCAGCGCCAGCAGGTACGGACTCACCGGCCTTGAGCACTTGGGCATCCTTAAAATTAGGATCGTTAGCTATCTTATAAATCGCCTGACCCACCCGGTTACGCTCCACTAAATCAATCGTCTTAGACCACTGGCGTATGGTCGCCTCAATCGGGTCAGAAATAACCCGCTCCGTACCCTTCTGGGATTTAATAAGATCCTGCTTGGCCACGTTAAACGACTTGCCATGCCCCAGGTTATCAGCATTCTCGGTCAGGTAATCAATCACGTCAAACTTAGAGAAATAATTCTGGTTCTTAGCTTTAATTGCCTCAAACGATTCCTTGCCGATGATGCCATTGTCAGCCATGTATTTCAGCATGTCATCGTGCAGGGCCACGACCTTGTTCACCACCTCGTCGGCCTTAGCAAAATTCTCCGGGCCAAGCTTCTGTTTAATCTGGTCAATACGCCGCGCGGCCGACTCCACGCTAATCGGGTTCTTAATACCGGAACGGTCACCCACAATCCGTTTGGCTACACCCAATTCTTTTGTCAAACCAATATCCGGTGACTGGCGCAGTACCGAACCAAGCTCATCAAACTTGGTTTGAACAGCCCCAGGGATACCGGACGCCAAGCGTGCCTGTTTGTACGGGTTATCAAACACTTCCAGTTTTTTACCGCTGATCTTTTCATAGTCACTGGCCAACCGGCGCACAGCATCATACCGGTCAAACAATTTCTCCCGGACACTATTCTTTGCCGCCTTTGTCTTCTGACCAATCGACTCCAGTTTTGTGGTCTGAGGGTTCCCGCTGACAATCTTAGTCTTAAATTCCTGCGCCTCCGGGGTCAGTACCTCTTTGGTTCCAGGCGCTACCTTCACAAAACCCTCCTGACCCCGGGCACCGGTTGCAAACTCCTTACCCATCTCCCGCAACTGAGACGGTTGCGGAGTAAGTGGCAACTTCGCGCCCGGCTGAGATAATGACCGCATGTTACCGGCCTGTACCTCTGTCGGTACGGGTTCCTGCGCCGCCTTCGGGTTCCGGCCTATCTTCGTCACCTGCTGCCTGCCCGCCTTCACACCACTCTTTGCCAACGACCCAGCAACACCCAAGCCACCACCAAAGAGAGCGCCTAGCCCGGCATTCTTAGCAACTCCCCCGGCAGACAAGTCATTGCTCAACCCCTGGCCCAAGCCAAACGCGGCACCGGCCGGGGCGAAGCCCAGACCTGTTATACCTGCCCGTGTCCCGGCACCAGCCAATGTCTTTTTAGCGGCCATAGCCGCTGCACCAGGTATCAACTTGCTAACTACCTTACCTGCCCCCGGCAATGCCAAAGACGCGGTCTGGATAACATCTCCAGCCAGCTGCTTTTTCGTCCCCTTATAGTCAACAGCCTTTGCGAATTTAGAAGTTATCGGATCACGTTTAAAATACTCATCGGCAGATCGGGGCTTACCACCGGCTGCCATAGTCCCCAGGTTACCAGCCCCCTGCATCAGCGCCAGAACAGGCCGCACACCGGCCTTGCCGGTTTCCACCGCAATATCCTTAACAAAGTTACCCGCCCTGGACCAGATAGGAGGCTTCGGTTTTGGAACTTCGCCCCTAATCACTGCGGGGGCGGGGGGTGCCGTTATCTTGGCCCGGCCGGTCGTCACGTCCACGGCCCGGCGCTGTTCCGCCTGTTTACGGTCCTCATCAGCCCAGGCCCTATCTATCTGTTCCTTGGGCGTAAATATACTGGTATACCCGCCCGGTAAACGCGAACGCTTATCGGTCTGCTTATTACCGAAGATACTCTGATACGCCATGACAGCCTACTTAAAGTAGTTAGGATTATTCGGGTTTTTAAAGCTACCAAAGTAACTATTAAAATCTTTCAAACTATAACCGGCCTGTACCCAGTCATCAGCCGCCCGTTTAAACGAGTTAGGACTCACATACCCATCCTTCCCTGTCACTGTTCGCAAACCGTTAGAAATCTGCGAAACGATATTCTGCTGAGTCTGCTTAGATGCTTGCTCCTGCGCATACTTAACCTCAGCTAGGTTAGAACCACCACCGCCGCTCCTAGCCTTCTGCGACTCAAGCGCTAACTGTTGTTTAGCCAAGCTATTATTAGCCGCAAACTCATCCTGACTCTGCTTAAGCTGTCCGAGGGCCAACTTGTTATTCTCTCCAGCCCAGAATTGTTCATGCTCAAACTGTTGCTGAGACAATGCCTGCTGCGCGTCAAACTGCCGCCGGGCCTCATTCTGGGCATCTTCGCTCAACTTAAGCCGCTTGGTCTCCAGTGCCAGGTTCTTTTCAAACTGTTCACGTTCAGTTGCCTGCTGTACATTAAATCGACGCTGATCTTCCTGGGCCTGTTCCTGACCAACAGTGTTCTGATACATACGTTGCAGGTTATCTAAATCAGTTTGCTGGCCTTCTATGGCAATACCCGCCTCGCCTTGGGCCTGGGCCAGCAAGTTCTGGTAATCACCCTGGGCCTGACCATACTGTTGCCCCAGTCCGGCCAGCTGTGCCTGCACCGGCGCGGACTCGTTCTGTATCTGCCGGTTAGCCTGGGCCGAGGTAACAAGCGAGTTCATAGTCCGCCCCTGTACCGATGGGGCAATCTGGTTCAGTATATTGGTCGTATTGGTAATTGCCTGCCGTAGGCCCGAGACCTGTTGCTGAGCCTGCGGCACCCCCAACGCCTGCTGGCGGCCGGTCAATATGTCCAAAGGTTTCTGTTGCCCGGCCATATAATCCTGGAGTTGCTTCATAGCGGCCTGCGAGCCGGTAGCCGCACCTCCCGCGGCAGGGGCAGAACCTTGACCCTGCATAGCCGGTGCCTGATTAACCGCATTCGTCGTGCCAGTAATCGCCTGGCGGATAGCACTACCCTGCGGCGCGTAAGAATCCAGGACAGGCGCGTTAACTACCTCGTTCGAACGGGCCGGGTACACCCCCTCCAGACCTGGCTTCGGCATAAAAGCCCCGTTCTGGTAGGTACCGGTATCGGTAGCAATCCGGGCCGTAGGGTCAGCGACAACCTTGGCATCAGCTGGCGCACCTCCGGCCGGTGCCCCCCACAGATAATTACCCAAGGACTCGTTATAGTTTCGGAACAACGCCGCATCAGTAATGTTCGTACCAAACTGCCCCTTATGTGCATCGTTCAGGGCCATGACCCTATTCCAGTCAGGGAAGGCATTCTTAAGCGCCGGTGTTACAGCCGGGTTCGCAAAATCGTACGGCTGGTTGTTATACGGTCCCATCTACTTTTCTCCAAATAAAAAAGCCCCCGCCTGGGGGCTTTCCTCTACGCCAATTCTAACACTAATTGGCCTCATATGTTATACCGTACCCCTTAAACGCCTTGGTATTCGCGTTTGTCCAGGCACCGGAGGCCAGTGTGGCGTATAAGGTAGCCGTGGTACTGCCTGCCGCCATGGTCAAAAGACCGGCATCGGTTTGGGCAACAGAGTTGTCTGTCACCACCAACGGATAGTTCGCTGCGCTCTTCGCCGCGACCGGCAATGTGAAGGTCAGGGTCGTAGCGTTGCTGGTGCCGGTTACAGCAATGTCCATAATAATCAGCTTACCGAGGTCAAGGTATCGGGCTACGCTGACTGTCGGTGAACCAGAGTATCCAGTAGGCGCGGGTGTAAAGGTACTATAGGCGGCAAAAGTAATCGTCGGACTCGTCAGTGTCTTATTCGTTAATGTCTGGATCGCAGTCAAGGTCACCAGAGTGTCACTAATATCGGGCACAGCTATTGTATTCGTGGTACCAGTAGTAAACCCGCTTATGTCCAGAGCCAGTTCTTTGGTATGATCCGTAACATCAATAATTCGGCTGTTGCTACTCAATACAAACCGGTTGTTCGGCGCATCCAGGCGATCACCCGCATACCCAACACGCTGTACGCCGCGCTGAGTACCGGTACTAATCTGCCGGGGGAACACCCGCGATAGCTCTGCAACAGGCACATCGGCGGCGGTTACGCTACCTGGAGTCTCTATAAAATCATACTTATTATCCGACGGGTTCACGACAAACGCTCCTCACGGTTATCGTTAAACACCAGTGCTGGACTGGTAATAACAGGGGTGGTAGTGCCCGATGTAACATCAAAACCCAATTGAAGTTCTTTGTAACGGTTCGGGTTCACAATATTCAACCGGCACACCTGCGTCGGCGTGTTAGCAAGGGTAAACGACGAACTCGGCACCCAAGCGCCCCGGTCAATCTTGTACTTCAATACCAACGAAGCATCCGCAGGAAACGTAGCCAACGGCACCTCAAAATAAATACCAGTCTTTGGCTTTGATACCATGCCGTTATCCAGGACCAGGGATTGCCAGGAAGCAGCCGCAGCCGGTGCCGAGGCATTGCTCACTACGTCCACCCCATACCCGCCGCCACCGCTCGAATCGCGCCACGACACCAACAGCGTATCGCCAAAGTTCTTTGCCGCACCAATGGTCAGATTGTTAGAAGCGGTATAGTTTTTGGTGCCTGAAGAAATAACATACGAATACCCAAAACTCTCGGGGAGGTTTTTATCTACCGATCCCCAGGAATATATACCAAAGTTAATAGAGGTATTAGTTGTTACACAAGGATAGGCCATCAGTAAAATACCGCGCCGAACCGTTGCCGCGTTAGGGTAAATCGTCACCAGGCTATTTGCACCGGAGTATTCGGTATCACTCCCCGGCATACGACGCACCTTTTCCGGTATCGAATTAGGCGAACTGATCCTGTACCAGTCACCACCAGCGTAGTAATAGATGTTATTCTTGTACTCTCGAATAGCCTGGGGTGTACCTTCGGGGATCTTCGTAAAGTAATTCGGCTTATTATCACTTGCTTCGGACAGACCATCCCACCAGGCAATCAGACCCTCCTGCGGATCGGAAGAACTGGCGGTTGAAACCTTTTGCAGAGCTACCGCGATATATTCGTTAAACACGGCCAGGCCGCACACCTCATACTCTTGCGGGAACGCCAACCGGTGGCGTAACCACTCACTATTCGTAGGCGGCTCGGACAACGGCTCCCAAACCGATAGATAATTCCCGTTGCCGATACACTCGTATTGCTGGAAGCGAATCATAGGGTGCAAGCCGTTGGTCGTGGCGATCAACCGATTAGCATACACCTGCAAATCGGCTCCTTGCAAATCACCGTTCGCACTAGTAGTCAAGTTGCCATCGGCCACTGTCGAGGTGACATGGATATGGTAGGTCCGTGCGCTCGGCGATACATAAATCCGTTGCGGAGTCGAGAATGTAAAGTCATTAAAGGCGTTATTCATTAAACTGGCGTTGGCCACCATCGAAGTCGCCAGAGTATTGTCCAAACCATCGTGCAACGTTACCGTCCAGTTGCCAGTCCCCTTGGTCTGTATATACACGCTAACCTTACTAAGCGGTTCTATATCCGACTGAAAATACCGCCGGTTTACGGCCGACTCCGAAATAGCCGTCGGCGGCGTATACACAAAACCGCTCCCGGTTTGATTAGGGTTTACATTAACACCACCAGAAGTGGTAGTATTGGCTGTTGCCACAGACGCGGCATACTTATCTACAGTCAGGGTAGGCGTTCCCAGTACCGGCCCATACGTACTGACCGTAGTAGTACCGGTCATGTAAATAATGTCGGAGTCCCGGCGGTAATCCATACCGAAGGTGCCCGAACCAATGTTGCCAATCAGCGACCAGACCCCTGCTGTAGTACGCTTATAGAAGTTACCAGTGTCACCCAAGGCATAGATCGAACCATCTGGAACCATCACAAAGTTCTGTACCAGATCAGTTACCACCGAACCGGACTCTTTAGCCAGGCCGGGCAGAACACTCAGCTGAGAAGGGTTCTTACGAAAATCCAACGCCTCAGTGTACGGAACGGAGTGGGATATACCCACCTTTAAATCAGTGGACCATCCGCCCTCATGCCGCGAGAAGACAGCTGCCTTAATAGCCATGCTAGACCCCCGGCAACGGTGGGATTAACCACGGGTTTAGATACTCGTTCTCATCAGTAATCACCGACGAAATCGAACTACTGGCGTATTTCTGTACAGCATCATCGACTGCCTGACTGAACCTGCCCAAATGATACTGCGCTCTCTCCGGGTTATTCTGTGCCTCAAAGTACCGGGACAAGGCATAATCCACCGGCACATCGTCATACTCGCCGGGGAAAATAAACAGCTGACCCAGCTTATAGGTGACACCAGAAACCGTCGCCCCGGCAAACGGAGTCACCAACGTCAAACTAGTGTTGCCTGCCACAGTATCCACCTCGTACCAGTTACCATCCGTACCATTGGTAACTTGCAGATAATTGTCGCTATGCAACGCCGAGGTCCAGACCGTGCTGGAACCCGTTACAGTCGTCGAGCCGCTGGTAATCGCAACCGTTCCGGTCGTATAGTCATCTTTAGTCAGATCGATATCTTGAGGCTGGTACACATACCGCAAGCCGTTTGTTACCGCCTGCGAAGGCTTCGGCCAGAGTCCTATCTGATTACTCCCGTACACAAAATAGTGCGTAGGCAGACCCGACTGAGGGACGATATTCATACGCCGCCATTCCTCTTCACTGCGTACCTGCTGCAACGGCACCTCATAGTTAACGGACCATACCACCGATACATGACCTACCCGTATAGAATCCACCGGCGTCTGATAATACTGTTGGTTAGCCGCCAGGCTGGCAAATCCCTGCCTGCGAGTAAAATAACGCGACAAAGCGTTGTTAAACCGCTTGTACCCGATGTTAATGTCTTCCTTTAACTGAACCAGGGTAGTGGCGTTCGTCGAACCGCAAAGAACCTGCGCCTTGGTATACGAAGCCTGGAAGGTAATCATTACTGGCCCGCCATCTTATAGACTGCCCAGCTCCAGCGATAGGTACCGCCAGCCGTGACACCGCCATGCCTCAGCGCGATAGTCCACGACCCCTGAAAGGAAGTCGCCAGGTTTTGATTGCTGGCAACGGAGGTCACGGTGGTACCGGCGCTTCCCAGAGTAGACACTCCGACACCCGTTGCCAGAGCCATGTAGTGAGTGTTGGCATTCTGGTGCTGCCTGATCTTAACCGTACCGATCTGACCGTCAGTACTCCCGCTCGTTAAAGCAGAGGTGGCTATAATCGCCGTAGCGTCGGTGGCGCTATAGATCGAACCGGCGGCAGTGTTCGCCCCCGTCGTATCGGCCGTAAATTCAATCCATATAGTGTCCTTGGCAGTCAATCCCGAAAGGGCAAACGTATCTACGCTGGTCGCTCCGACATTGGTATCCGTACCACTGTTAGCACGCAACAGCGTTACCTGGCTGGTCGAGGTCGCCCATTCCGGCGCAGTAGCCCCGGCATTCATGGTCAAAACCTGTGCAGCCGTACCCTTGGCTAAACGTGTCAACACACCACTCGCCCGATAATAAGTGTCCCCATTAGCGTCAGAACCCAATGTCATAGTCACACCACCTAGCACATTGGTGGAATCCGTAATCGTCTTGTTCGTTAGCGTTTGGGCGGCGGCCGTCCCCACTAACGTGGCACTAGAATCAGGTAATGTATACGTCCGGGCGGCTGTTGGCCCGGAAAATGTAAG
>ERZ1292642.134-Hain-H14-01um-R1-134-length-45827-cov-14_pt1 | contig 45827 bp, 54 predicted proteins | sample MGYA00564403_ERZ1292642 | MGnify/ENA primary metagenome ERZ1292642 (study PRJEB36523, sample SAMEA6512643) | groundwater metagenome | collected 2019-01-09 | study: AquaDiva: Metagenomics assemblies of 32 groundwater samples
GGCGTCCCACGCGGGCGGGTACCCCATGAGCCAACGGGAATGTGCCGGGTTCAACCGGCCGCGCTTTGCCGTCGATGCATGGGATCCAGTCACACGGGAACCAGAACCCGCGAGTCGGGCCTGTTCGTTGAGCGGCGGGCCTTTCGTGCCACGATCCTGCGGTCCCTTCAGCGGTTCGCCTTTGTGATCTCGCGCTTGCGGTCTTGCCCACGTCGCCATCTCGGTGAGCATCGGCCCCGGTGATTTGGTTCTGGTCCGTCTCGTCCGCTGTGACTCGACGCCGCGATCGTTGTCTCCCGCGGTTGGTGTCGTCCATGCTGCGAACCGAGCCGCATGCTCCAAGGTAACCGTGTGCTTGCGTCCGTCGTCTGTCACTCCGGTGATCGACAATTTCGACGGATCCACGGAGGGCCCGCCGTTCGGTGTGTTCGGCGTCGGCCACGAACCATAATCGTGGGCGCCCGTGTGGCGCACCGACGCTCGGAGCAGGAAGATCAAACGCCCCGAGGGCGTAGTCGATTCCTTCCATGTGAGAGAGAACAAGGTCGAGCCAGTATCGGCCATCCGCGCTCGCAGTCTGCTCGCCAAAGACTGTGCGAGGTCGGCGCTCGCGGATGAGTGGAAACCACGTCGGCCAAAGGTGGCGTGAATCGTTGACACCCTTGCCTTTGCCCGCAACGCTCCACGGTTGGCAGGGACAGGATCCGGTCCAGCATTCTCGATCGAGTGGCCAGCCGGCGAGACGAAGGGCGTACGCCCATCCTCCGATGCCGGCAAAGAAGTGGCACTGTCGAAATCCAGCGAGATCGTTGGACCGAACATCGACGATTGACCTGGTATCGACTTCGCCATCGGGCAACTCTCCCGCCTGAATCAGCTCGCGGAGCCACGCGGCTGCGTGTGGGTCGTTTTCGTTGTAGTAGACGCTCACAATTCCATCGTCGCCAGGAGCGCGAGCACATCGCGCTGTTCGTCGGTGAACGGCTCGAACTGGTGTGGCTGGATCTCCCGGCCCACTTCAAACCAGCGCGGCGCGCCGCCGGCGTCTAATCTGGCCGGCAGCTCCACCTCGAATGTGCACGGGCCTGCAAACCCGCGGCGCTCGTGCAGCGGGACGACACGCAGCGTGCCCTTGTCGAGCGCGATCGGGTGCTCCCGGTGCCGCGGCGCGCAGAGCAGAATCATGTCCTCGGGTGCCGAGCGGTCGCCGGCGGGGTTGCCGCCCATGCCTTTGTGTCGGCAGTGCGCGACGGCCAGGCCGAAGTGGAGCCGTCGACAGCCGCATCGTGGGAAGCGACAATATTGGTCGCGCTTGCGCACCTCGGCCTTCTTCTCGTCCTCGACCTTGTCGCGGGCGACGCGCCGCTGGAACCGTTCAACTTTCGGAGAGATCCCGGACTTCGGGAACGCCTGAAACGGTTCGCCTCTCATCTAGAAATTCCTCCACGTCTTTGTAAATGGGACACTCGCGCTGGTGCTTCATCGCGACAAATTGCGAGCCTGTCCACGGACGACGCCAGAATCGGGACGTCGCCGCGCAGCTTTCACAGCGAGCTTCCCACAGCTCTTCGTTGTAGCGGCGCTCGACGATTGTGAAGATGACCATCGTCATCGGTCGCGACTCCTCTCCTGTTGCCGCTGCTCGCGGAGCCAGGACTCCTTCATCCGAACATCGACGAGTAGTTTCGCTTCCCGCCGACGTCGACGCCACGCGCGCCACGCCGAGACGATCGCCCTCATGTGCCGCAGCATTCCCGAACAATACGTCGAGCTTCATCGAAATCCCGGCGGTTCTTGTGTTCTTCGACCTTGGCTTTACCGCCGGCGGTAAGATAGCAGGCGTAGCGCGCTTGATGCTCAGCGGGGATGTCGGTGACGATCTCGGCGAGGATCGCCTGGAGCGCGGTTTGAATCGAGTGGCTCTTTTCTGGCGCCCCGGTCTTGATCTCCCACACCCCGCGGCGGTTCAGCATCCGCATGAGGCGATCGGGTCGGCCGCCGAAGTGCAGCCGTGGATGGACGAGCGGCTGCTCCACGGCGATCATCTCGAGCTGCGCGACGGTGACGACCTTGACGTGCGCGAGCAGGTACGGCCGGTACTCGCCGGCGACGCACGTCGCGAGGTGCACGGCGCCGAGGTCGAAATCGGCGGTCAGCCGGTGCACGGCGGTCCCGCGCTCGGACGATTGCTCTGTATAGAACCGATCGTCGATCCAGCCGGTCTGCGCGAGCATGCCCGTGATGTGCGGGATCTCCTCGCCGCTCTCAAGATCGATGTACGTGTGCGGATCGGGGTCGAAGCGAAACTGGGACTCAATCATCGTCGTCGGGATCCAGGAAATCTTCGTCGTCATCCAGGAATGGGCAATCGTCAGTGTGCTCTTCCGTGAAGTACGCGCCGCATGCGATGCATTGTTCGTACGGATCGAACTCCTCTACCTCGTCATCGTCGCTCATCGCCACACCTCGGAGTGCCAGCCGATCCAGGCGATGCCGGCGAGCAGCATTGTCACGAGGACCATGAGCACGAGTGTCAGGCCGGCGATCCACGTGGCCCACCGATCGGCCGTGTCGCGCTGGTCCGTCACATGATCAAGAGCTTGCTCTGAAGCCCTACCTCTTCGTCGCTTTTCCCCTGGAGAAACGGCACGATCGCCGAGAGTAACGCAGCCCGCGCGTCCTCAGGATAAAAATCGAGGAGCTGCCGCGCCAGGCGCACGCACGCGAACGCCGCCAGGCCCGCCTCGAGCCGCTCGGCGTTGGCGCGCCGCAGCACAATCGCGAGCTGCGCCTGCAGCGCCACCATGTCTTTGAGGTTTTGATCGCTGAAGTCCATCGCCATCAGTCGTCCTCCCCTGGCTGGCGTTCGTACGTGAGCTCGCCCGGCGCCGGCAGCGGTCCTGGATGCTCGATCGCTTTGCAGATGGCGTCGTAGTCGCGCCGCTTGATGTCCTTGGTCGATCCGTAGTTGTACGCGACGGCGAGCCAGCTCTTGATCTCGTCCTCGGTGCGGCCGCTCGATCGAATGATCGCCCACAGGCGTTCGAGTTGTCCGGAGTGCTTCTTGCCGTCCTTGTCCTTCCAGGTGCGCGTGATCGGTTCGTTCTGGTGCGAATCGTATCCGGGTTGCATGCTGTGCATCGCCTCCTGTTTCCCTCCGCGCCGGCCGCCGGCGAACGGACGGCCGCCTGGCGGCGACAGTTTCGATCGTCCGTTCTTGCTCCAGAGCTCGCGGCCGATGCCGAGCTCCTTCCCACACCGCACGATCGCGTTGCTCTTCGAGCCCTCGAGCGCGTCGCCGTAGCTCATATTGCGATTCGTGGCGATGTACGGACATTCGCCCCACACCATGACACGCGGCACGCCGCCAACGACCAGGGCGTACGGGGCGATGACGAGATCCGCCTGCATCTTCGGGACGCCGAGCGGGGCCATGCCCCAGCCGCCGAGCCCGAACGCTTCATCGAGCCGATCGCGCGCCGCGGTGTGCGCCACGTACGGAATCACCGGCGGTCCGTCTTCCTTCGCCGGCTTCCATTCGATCTCATGGGACGCCAGCGGCCGCCGGAGCGCCGCGATCTGCGGCTTCGTGAGCTTCAGCGTGCCGACGAATTGCATGGCGATGATCGGCGCATCGGGTAGGGACGGCGGCGCGGCGGCGGTCGTCGTCATCGCCTGGTGGAGCCGGCGCTCGAGCGCGCGCGCGACGGCGGGTGCACGGCGGGCGAGGGCCGTGCTCGGTCGGTTTGACACTGCGGGACGTTTCCGGCGAGAATCGCGTTTGCTCATCGGGCCACCACCTCCTGATGTTGCGAACGGCCTGGCGCCCTGACTCTCCCTGAACCACGGCGCCGGGCCGTTTGTGTCTCTACTGCACGGTGCCAGCGAAGTACGCGCGGGTGTTCTGCTCGCCGCGCGCCAGAAATTCAATTACATCCGCATCGCTCACGCGCGTCGGCTTGACGCCGGCGAGCTCGGCGAGCCGCTGGCGCGCGACACTGAAGCGGCGCGAGCCCACTTTCGTGATGTAGCCCTGCACGCGCTCGGTCTTGTTTTTGAAGAGGGACGGCTGGCCGCGGCCGCGCGGGGTCGTGAGTCCGTTCGCCATAGGTCGTCAGCCTATCCGATTAGTGACTAGGAAATCAAGGCGACACGCTCCCAGGCAGCCGCGTAGTTGGCGTCCCAGGTGTCGCGCCGCGGCGTGCCAGGGCGCCAGGCCGACAGGTACATCAGCCAGGCGAGATCCGTCTCGCCCTGGCGCGGCAGGGCGTGCCGATCGCTCCACAGCAGGCACCGCGCCGCGCAGGCGGCCGCGAGATCGTTGTGGTTGATGATCGCCATCAGATCCTCGGTCGTGAACGGTGGCCGGTACCGGAGGGCGAACAGACACTCGCCCAAAACGGGGCCGACTTTCGGATGCTCGAGCACGAGGCGCGTGGTCGGCGCTTCGAACTGCCAGAAGCCACGCGCCGGCCCGCTCGGGCGTTGCCGGCGCTCGAGGAACTTCGACTCCTGCAGGCCGATCGCGAGGAGCTGCGCCGTTGCTTCGGGGCTGTTGTACCGCGGCGGGAGCAGACTGTAGGCCGCCGGCAGGATGACGCCCTGGATGATGTCGATCATCAGAATTTGAACGTGCCGCTCATGCCGATCTTGTGGCCTTCGTCCAGATCATAGCGGTAGGCAGTCCGCAGCACCATGCGCCCATTCTTCGGCGAGAACAGCATCGCGACCGTGGCGCCTTCATTGTCCACGCCGATCTTCCCGGCGATGCCGAGCGGCCCGGCGTCGGCCGGCGTCAGCTCGCTCGCGAGTTCCTTGATGTAGTCAGGCGTGAAGAAATGCCGGCCGACCGGCACCAGAGCATCAGCCATCGCTACCGTCCTGCGCTGCCGGCGACACGCGGGTTCGCAGGAAGAGCGCCAACACCGCCGCGACGCCCGCATTGGCCAACCCCACTTGTTCAGGCGTCAGGGGGAGCCCGAAGCCGACGCCAAGGGCAATCAGCGCGTTCACGGCTCCGAGGATGAGCGTAGGTTCTGTCGACATTCAGCGCCTCCGTTGTTTGATGAACCAGAAGATGAGATACCGTTCGAACGCATCGCCGAGGACGTCGATCGCGAACAACCCGCTGATGACCACGGCGAGGCCGAGCGCCGTCACGGGATCCGAGGGCCGATTCGCGAACGTCCGAGGCGCCAACAGCCACAGCCAACACGCGAGATGGAGGCTACGCACGACCCGCAGTCGGAGCCGTGTCAACGCGAGTACTTGGTAGGCACCGTTCATCTGACTGCGCTGCACCGAGTGCCAATCTTTGAACGCGTGCCGAATCAGGTGGAGATTGAGCCCGCTGAAGACCAGGAGCACGCCGACGATCACGTAGAGGATGGTCATGGCGTTCTGGGCACGATGCGGCGGTCCGGTCGTCGGAACATGTCGCCGCTGTGGCCGCCACTCACCAGGTGGAGCTCGTCTTCGAGCGCCGCGAGCCGTGTCTCGCGATCGTGCATCTCCTGCTGGACGCGCTCGACATCGGGATCCGCGACCGCCGGCCGTTTCCTGGGCCACAGTCTGACTTTCATCGTGGCACCTCTACGACGGTCTTCGCCACATCGAGCGCCCGATCCGCATGCAGCCCTTGACGAAGCGCCGTGGCCTTCCAGTGTTCCGCGTCCGCCTCGAGCTTTCGATACACCCACCCCCACACCCACAAGCCTTTGAAATTCCCGTAGAGGATCAACAGCAGCAGCATGGGGAGTGTGGCTCCGCTGAGGAGTTTGTAGAGTTCCACGACGTGCGCCAGGCCGCTCGGATCGGTCATCGGATCGCGGGCTGCATCACCCAACCCGCCAGAGTTCGATGACCGAGTACACTTCCGGCCCGATGTTGCCCTCGACGCCGAAGCCGTCGTCCGCGTTGGTCGTTTCACACCAATGCTGCAACTCCAGGGCTTTCGAGGCGGCGATGGTGAACTGGCCGGCGACGATGGAGTTCGAGAACCCCAATCCCGACACGGCGGCGTAGTTCGTCGTGCCATTGACCACGAGCGCGGTGTCCGTCACGTTGAAGAGCCGGGCCTGGTTGCGCGCGACGGCAAAGACGGGCGAGGTCGCGTAGATCCGATACGTGCCGGCTGTGAGCGTGATCTGATTGCTCGCGAGAGAACCCAGCGCGCCGACGTCCGACACTTCCGTGTTGATGGTGCGGGTCCGCCACGCGCCCGTGGTGCAGGTACCGCCCGCCGTGTTCTGTGCTTTTTGGTCCTGGTACTGGAGGTAGTTCTGCGTCGCGGCGGTTGCACGCCCCTTCGCGTCGAACGTCACGAACGCCGACCCATAGGATCCGGCCGACACTCCGGAGGTGGCGAGCGTGACGGCGTTGCTCCCGCTCGTGGTCGCGTCGCCGCTCAGTTCAGCCGCCGAGTACACCCCGCTCGCCACGCGCGCCAAGCCAGTCCCAGCGCCGCGTTTAATCAGCTTGCCAGTCGTATCGGCGAAGAGCACGATCTCGTCGGCTACGGAGGTCGCGGTGTTGGAGCTGACGTCGCCCGCGCCGGCCGGCGTCGACCAGGTGCCGTCACCTCGCCAGAACGTCGAGCTCGAGGCGCTGGTCCCGCTGTTCAGATTGGCGACGGGCAGATTGCCGGTGATGTCGGCGGCTAGACTCACCGTCGCGCACGTCGCCGCGCCGCTGGCATTGAGCGACCGTGGGAATTGATTCGTGCAGCTCGTACCCGCGTACGCGGTCGGGACACCCGCGGTGTTGATGACGAAGCCGGTCGCGAGCGCGCCGAGGTTTTTCTCGGCGGAGAGCGTCGCGTCCGCGGCGCCGGTCCAGTATTGGGCGTTATCGGGGGCGCTCGCAAGCTCCGGGAACGGACCCACCCAGGCATTCGATCGGCAGATGTACCAGCCCTGGCTCGCGCCGGTCTTGACGTAGACCGCACCCGTCGAGCAGCTCGACGGCAGGGTGCCGCTGGTGATCACGCGCGTCGCCTGCGCGACGAGCACCGCCCCGCCGATCGCGACCAGGAGCCCGCAGAGTAACAGTTGCATCCGTGCTTTCATCGATCGAACCCTCCTCAGTAGTCGGCCGACGCAATCACGACGGTCGAGCCCGCGATTCGCGCCTTGATCGTCACCGTGTTGGGTGCGCCCGCCGTCCGCACAGCCCACCAGGTGTCATTCGCCGGTGAGCCCGGATCCGCCGTCAGGAGCGGGATGCTGCCGCCAGAGAGTTGTTGCCACGCGGCGCCGTCCCACCCATACAGGATATTGTCGTCCTGATGCCAGATGTAGGCGGGCGTCGGGCCGGCCGCCGGTGTCGGCGGCGCCGGGACGAACGCGGCGCGTTGGGCCGCGCTCCCGCGCGCCACGAAGAAATTCAGGGCGCCGTCGCTCATGTGCTGTCTCCTCTTCTTATCATGGCGTCCACGCGACCATCATCGGGATCCCCATGCCATCGGAAATGAGCTCGAGGGGTTCCGTGCCTTTCGAGAGCGGTCGCCAGCTCGCGTGTGGCACAACCGGCCCCATCACGACGCCGGGATTCCAGGCGACCATCATCGGGACGCCGTCCCCATCTGAAATCAGTTCGAGCGGCTCCGTCCCTTTCGAGAGTGGCCGCCACGCCTGCGCCGGGTCGCCGAATACGATCGCGTTGAGTTGTCCGATCGTCGCCGCGTCCTGGGGATTGACACCGTCCGTGAGCTCCGTAATCCGGCCATCGTCGTGCACGCCAGGCAAGCTGTCTTGAATCTTGTTTAGCCCGCCGTCGCCACGGATGATCCGGTTGTCGTCGAGCGCGGCGTCAGTGATGACGTTCCCGCTCCCAACCGTGGGCGGCGGCGTGCCGGTGCCACCGCCGCCCCCCGGCGTCGCGGTGAAGGGGATCGATCGCTGATGCCCGGCGGGATCGACCACGACGACGCCGGCGAGTCCTTGTAAGGGAACCAGCGGTTCCGCCCCCGTCATGTGCGGGTCGCTCGGATTCATCGGCGCCGGCACGCCGCGGCGCTGCCTCATCGCGCGGCCTTCTTCGGCGGCGGCCCGAAGACGACGGCCAACGGATTCGACGTCCGGCCTTCCTCAAGCGCAATGAACCCGTCGATCGACCGCTGCACCTGGGCGGCCGGGTACCGGAACAGCATCCCCGTCGCCTGGAACGCCGCTTTGGCGAGTCCCGCGTCGAGCTCGCCCTGGTGGATCTGCTGCGCGAGCTGCGTCATCACCTCGAACACGCGTGTCCCGGCCGTGCCGGTGTACCCACGAGGACCCGTCTCCTGGTCGAGCACGATGTTGACCGCGGTGGTGGCTTCCCGCACGTAGATCATGCCGTTCAGCGCGGTCGACACCATCTGCCCGCCAACGCGCCCGAGGAACTGCGGTACCTCGTCGCAGTGCGCGCGGTTGACGCCGCACCGCAGCGCCTCGGTGAACAGCGCCGGGATCGCGTAGAGCAGCGACAGATGGCCGAGCAGTGTCAGTACCTCGGACGGTTTCTTGAAATCGGTCGCGCTCACCGCGCGGCCGCTCGCGTTCAGGACCGTGACGCCGTAGCTGGCGAATGTCATGAACAGCTTCGCGACCGGGCCGCCGCGCTGCACCTCGGCAAGATCCTTGATCTGCCCGCCGCCCTGGCTGTCGATGACGGCCTGGTCGGCGGCCGCAATCGCCCGCACGTCGTCGGTCGGATCTTGCGCGAGCTGCTTCTCGTAGGCCCCGATCCAGGTCGGCACGTCGGCGAACCGCTGGCCGAACGCGATGAACCACATGTACGAATCGAGGAACGTCTGCTGCGTCACGTGATCGGCGGTGACCGTGCGCACGAGCCGATCGAACCAGCCGCCCGGCTGCTCGAGCGCGTGCCGGAGATCATGGAGATCGGGCGTCGCCGTCGCCCAACGGCCGCGCATGAATGTGGACTTGTCCGCGATCATGTGCACCGTGTTCTCGAGGTGCACGGCGTCGCGCGCCCAGCGCCTCGCGCCTTTCGCCACCCACGTGACACCGACCCGCTCCATGCCGTTGAAGATCCCGAGCGGCTGCTGGAGCATCGACCACAGGTTCCAGCCGAGTCCGGCAATCTGCGAGCGCGTCCGCATCCACGTGGCGCCCTTCTCCGCCATCGTGAGCCGCCCCACGACGCGATCGCCCGTGGCGATGTCGTTGAAGAGTCGCCCGAGCTTGCCGTAGACGAGATCGCCCTGCGTCTCGTGAATCGCCGCGCTCACCGCTTTGTCTCGAAGCAATCGCTGCACGTCGATGAGCATCTCGTGGTGGGTGAGATCGTGAATCACCTGGGCGATGTGCTGCGTGGTCGCCGCGAAGTCCAGGCGGAGCGGGAGTTGGACATTCTCCTTCCGCGTGATCTCGTGACCGCGGCGTGTCGTGGCGGCCATGTACGCGCCGGCGACCGCGTACCGGGCTTCCGTGACGGCCTCCTGGCGCGCGACGGTCGCCCCTTTCCGACTGTCGTATAGCAGCGGGTGATACCCGCCGCGGAACGTGCCGAACGGTGTCACGACCGGGAGCGGCTCGACTTTCTCCGGCGCCAGGCCGGTCAACCGCTCGGATTTGGCGGCAATCTCCGGCCAGAACGTCTCGAGGAAATCCCAATGGTCTTGCACGAAGGTCCAGTCGTTCGCGTCGAGCGTGTCGAGCACAGCCTGAACTTGCTCGCGGGACCAGTTGAGATCGGGATCGGCGAGCACGCGATCACGGCTGCTTTGATTGCCCCAATTCATCGCCAGCGCGAGCCGCGCCTCTTTCGACAGGCTGGCATCGATCGCGGGAATGAACATCTTCTCGCGCAGCGCGAGGCGTTGCCGGCCCGGGTAGTGCTGCTCGAGGATGGCCGTGTACGCCGTGGCGGCCGCCTGGTTGCGCGTTTCTTCGGTGTCGGCGGCCTCGTTCGCGCGCCGCGTGATGGTGTTCCAAAACACGCCGGTGTACGCGTGTCCGTCCAGGACGTAGCTGATGGAACCGAGCGTCGCGTGCGAGGCGATGCCGTCCGCGATCGCGCGCCAGCGGCGTTCCGTCTCGCCGAACTCGAGCACCTTCGGCCGCGGCGGCGTGTGCGTGCGGATCGACGTCACGAGCGCATCACGTGTCGCGGTGTAGGCGCGGAGCTCTTTTGCCTCGAGCAGCTCGAGCTTCAGTCGCGCGAAGTGCAGCAACGACTTGAGCCCGTCCGTCACGCCGAGGAACTCTTCGACCGTCAACGTCTGATAGTTGGTCCGGCCGGCGTCGTTCAGGACTTCCGGCGGCAGGATGATCGGCATCCCGGCCCGGCGCTGCGCTTCAATCCAGTCGGCGAGCTTATCGCGGCGGTCGAGCGTTTTGAGACTGACGCGCTTGAACTCGTAGCGGTCCAGCATGCCGTCCCACTGGTCGAGATAGTCCTGGCCGGCGAGCCCGGTCTGCTGCCGCTGCGCCTGGCTGTCGTGGGCGACGACCCAGCCCCGGCGCCCGTTCACCTCCGCCTTCGCCCGGCGCGCTTCGCGGAAGAACGCCAGGTTGGTGAGCTCCTGCGTCTTGGCGGCGATCGCTTCGGGGAACTCATCGCGCGCGGCGTGCTCGACGGCTATCCGCGCACCCTGCCGGCTCGCGACCCAAAAGATATTGGGGTTGAGGTCGCGGACCTTCGTGCGTGCGATGCGCTGCTGCGCGGCGTGCCGGAGCGCCTCCGGCGATGGCAGGGCGCGACGGATCGTCGCGGCGCCCGTGCGGGTCTTGGCTTTGAGCTCGCTGACGGCTTGTGTCAGGGTGTCGATCTCGGCCTGCTTGCGACCTTCGGCGATCGCGATGCGCAGCTTGGCCTCGGCCTCGAGCCAGCGTCGTTCGTAGGCGCGAGCATCCTGCTCATGCGCGACCCACAGGGCTTTGATCTCCTCGCGGAGCACGGCATCGTGCGCTTCGTCGGCCGCGGCGTCCTGGGCCTCCTCGTACAGCGTGCCGTCTGTCAGGAGTGATTGCTGGGCCGCCTCGAGCTCGGCGTCGACGCGCTCCCGGATCGCGGTCGCGATCGGCGGCGCGGTCTCGATCGCTGTCGCGAGCTCGTCGGCGCTCGAGAACCCGAACATGCCGGCGACGAGCTCAGGGTCGGTGCCCTCCGTCTCGGACACGACGCCGGCGGGCAAGGCGTCCGTGCGCTCGATTCCGATCTGCGCCTCGAGGGCGGCGCGGGACAGCTGTAACGGGACCGCCGCGCCGGCGCCGAGGGGTGAGCCATCCGGCTTCGTGCCGGTCGTGATGGCGGCGAGCGCCTGGTACACCGGCTGCGCCTGGACATCAGCGGTGACGGTCGCCTCGATGTCCGCGCGACGGTCGCTCAGGGCCGCGGCCTGGCGGCGTTGGACGTCGCGGGCGATCCGCTGGTCGATGCGCTCCCTGGCCCGCCGAGACGCTTCCTCGACCCGTTCGCGGTAGATGGCGAACCGCTGCGGCGACATGCCGACGTCCTCGGGGGTGGTGAGGAGCGCCGTCTCGCGGCGCTCCGCGTCCACCTGGGCGAGCTCCTGCTCGCTGGCGAGCATGCGATCGAAGATGCCGTGGAGCTCTGGCGACAACGGCCGGCCCGGGACCGCGCGTAGCGCGCGATAGACGCCGAGCAGCCATTGCCGGAAGCGGGCGAACGCCGGCCGGAGCTCCACGCTCGGCGCCTGCCCGGCGCGTAGGTAGCGTTCAAAGGAGCCGGCGAAATGTTCGTGCTGCGCCTCGCCGATCTCGCTGCGCTGCCGGACGTTGAACTCGCGCAGCAGCGCGTCCCAATCGTCCAGCAGCCGCGTTTGCTCAGGTGTCCGCGTCGCCGGGTCGATCGCCTGGACGTGCTCGGCCATGTCGCCGAACACCTCAAGGAAGAAATGCCCGGTTTCGTGCAGGAACGTCGACAGGTCGGCGCCGGTCAGTAGGTTGATGATGGTCTGCGGCAGGCCCGTGTCCGGGTTGAGCGTGAACTGGATGTTGCCGCGGCGCTGCTCTGCGCGTTCCGGCTGGGCGAACTCGAGCGGCCGCCGCGCTGACGACGCGGGTCGACCGCGACGGCCCGCGCCTTCGCGCTGCGTCAGGTCGAACTGGAGCGCCGGCGCAGCGGCCGCGGGCACGGTGGGCGGCTCCTCGCCGGCGGCGGCGGGCTCTTCGACGGGCGCCGGTGCGCGGTCGATGCCGAGCGCCACGCGGATCGCGCTGAGCTCCTTTTGCGCTTTCTCGAGCTGGTCCTTCTGCGGAAACGGCTTGCTCGCGATCTCGCTGTTGCGGGTGACGTCGTCGGTGTACTGCGCGATGGTCCGTTCATAGCTCGACTCAAGCGCGGTGAGACGGTCGAGCGCCAGGAGACTATCGAGCGACCGGCGGAAATCGGGAAACTTGTTCTCGCCCACCGTCCATTCCGGCGTGCTGCCGAGCGTCTGGAGCCCGTCCGACATGGGCACCTTGACGGTGATGTAGTACTGCTTCTTCCGCGTGCGCTCGTTGTTCGAGAGGATGATCTCCTGCGCGCTCTGGTTGAGGACCAGCGTGTACGGCCCGGCCGTCCCGATCTCGACGCTCTCCTGATACGGCTCCGAGGTCAGGATCGCTTCGATCGCCGCTTGCATGTCCTTCCGGCTGTCGGTGTCCTTGAATTGGAACGTTCGCGGCGTGCTGCGCTCGGCTCCGTAGGAGCGCGGCCGCTCGACGAGGAGCTCGACGGTCGGCGCCTGATTCCACGCGCGGGCCTGCGTCACGAGCGCGCGGCTCGAGGCGAGCCGATCGGTCAAGCGTTCAATCAGCTCGGTCCCGGACGACACGGCGCGTCTGGCCGCGTTGACTTTGCGCGTGAATGCCAGGAACCGCGTCTGGAGCCCCTTCACCTCACGCTCTTTGTTGAGCATGTCGAGCGTGCGCGGGTCGCCGCTGGCGAGCGCCTGGGCCACCATCATGTCGAGTTGCGCCGGGTCGATGTCATCCAGGCTCGTGAGGGTGCCTTTCATGAGTTGCACGATGGAGCTCTGTTTCTGCACCAGGAGCCCCCACCGATATTCGTCGAACGACTTCTTCGTCACGTAGCGGACGATGTCGACGTCGGCGTTCTCGTTGCCCTGTCGGAGAATCCGGCCCTCGCGCTGCTCCATGTCCGCCGGCCGCCACGGTACGTCCAGGTGATGGAGCGCGACGAGTTTGTCCTGCACGTTCATCCCCGTCGCGCCCTTCGACGTCGACGCGAGCAGGACGCGCACCTTACCGGATTTGACCGCAGCGTAGAGCTTGCCTTGCTCGTAGGCGTTGGTCGCCTGGTGCACGTACGCGATCTCGTCGTCCTTGATGCCACGGGCGACGAGCTTCGCGCGCAGATCCCCGTACAGGTCGCGCATCGTGCCGGCGGCCGCGACGTGGCTCATGGCCTCGTCGGCGTCGGCCTCAAGGTCGACCAGGTCGCCGGCGGCCTCGTCCTCCTCTGTCTCCACTTCCGGGACGGCCGCCGCCGGCGCCGCGGTCCCGAGGAGGCTGGCCGGCAGCGGCGGCATGCTCTTCTTCGGCGGAATGCCGACGTCCAGGAACACGATCTGCACGCCCTTGGTCGCGGCGCTCGCCCGGTACCGCTGCGCGATCTCGCGCGACGCGACGTTGATCCGGCTCTTCGGATCTTCGGCGACGCCGGGCTGCACCAGGCGGAGATCGATCGAGGCGAGTCCGGCCTGCGTGGTGATCAACAGGTGGTTGTCGTCGCGCTTGTCGACCTTGCCCGTTTTGAGCGCCTCGAGGCGGGCCCGGAGACTCTCCATGAACGCCGGCATCGCCGGATGGGCGTCGAGCGCGACGACGGTCGGCGTGCCGTTCTTGATCCCGGGGAGTTTCAGGACGCCACTGGCGAGGAGATCGCTGGTCGTGATGACGTCCGAGAACCGGCGGAACTGCGCCGACAGCTCGCGGAGGTTCGACCACTTCCGCAGGCGCGTGCGCTCCTTGTAGCCACCGCCGGGCGCCGGCTCGTCGGCCGCGACCGCTTCCGCGTTGGAGTTGGCCCACGAGTCGAAGCCAGCCATCCCCATGCGATCAAGGTCCGGCTGCGCCAGGTAGCGGAACATCGTGTAGAGCTCGCTGATCGCGTTGCTGACCGGCGTGCCCGTGGCAAACACGACGTTCCGCCCGTTCGACGTCTGGTTGATCTGTCGCACCTTCAGGAACATATCCATCGCGCGATCGGCGTCGGATCCCTTCAGGCCGGCGATGTTGTTCTTCGACGTCGAAAAGTACAGGTTTTTGTACAGGTGCGCTTCGTCAATCAGGAGCGCGTCGGTCCCGAGCTCCTCGAACGTGACCGGCGCCGACTTCTTCGACTGGTTGAGCCGCTTTTGAAACCGCGCCCGCATGGTGAGGATGGCGCGGGCGATGTCCTTCACGCTGCGCGGGGCGTTGCGGCTCGAGAGCGCCTGGGTCGCCGCCTTCTCGCCGGCGCCGTAGCTGGTGACGAGCTCGTCGAACTCCTGCGCGGTGAGGTTCATCTGCTCGGACCCGTCCGCGAGGAGCTGCGCCTCTTGTTCGGCCATGAACGCGCGAAGCGTCTCGAGCTTCACGCTGACCGACAGAAATTGCGAGGCAGCCATCACGACCGCGTCCCAATCGTTGTTGGCGATCCGGGCAATGAGCCGCTTCCGGTTGCTCGGGGTGAAATCCTCCTTCGTCGGCACGAGTACACGGGCGCCCGGGTACATGTAGAGGAAGTCCCGGCGCCACTGCTCGACCAGATGGTTCGGCACGACGATGAGCGGCTTCTGCGCGAGTCCTTGCCGCTTCCACTCGCCGGCGATGCCGATCATCGCGTAGGTTTTGCCGGCGCCGACCGCATGGGCCAGCAGCGTGTTGCCCTGCTGGAGCACACGCCAGATCCCGTTCTTCTGCCACGGCCGGAGCGTGATCGCCGGGTTGGCGTTCGGGAGCACGATGTGCGACCCGTCCGCGACGTACGGGGTATCGCGGTTGAACATCCCGTTGTAGATTTTCGTGAGCTGCTCGCTGACCGCGGGGTCACCGACCCACCATTCCGCCCACCGCTCGCGGAGCTGGACGAGCGACTCGCGATAGAGCTCGGTCGCTTCCACGTCGATGACGGTCGAGCCCTTCGTCTCGCCGGCTTTGCGCAGGACCGGGAGCTCGTTGTTCAGCGCGTCCGCGATCCACTCGCCGAACACGACGCCTTGCGGGAGAAATTCATGCTCGCCGTAGCCGGCGTCGACGTAGTACTTGACCCGCGTCTCGCTGTTGACGAGCGTGATGCGCGCGGCGGCCTTCGTCTCGGCGCGCACGAACGCCTCGTACGCCGAGGTCGGGACCCACGTCGCGCCGAATGGTGCCGGGAAATCCTCCGGCCCGAACTGTTGCGGGAGCACGGCCGTCAGGGCGGCGACGTTCGCGCTGTACCGCGTGTCCTGAGCGACGGCCGCCTCCGCCTGGGCGAGCTTCGTCGTCACGTCGCCCGACAGGTACTCGTCCCGCGCGTACCAGGCATGCGTGACGGGATCCTGAAAGATGTCACCCTCGAGCGCCTCGAGGAGGTCCGTCTCGCTCTGCCCGGTAAGCCCCTGCATGTAGGGCAAATCCACAGCGCCCTTCCAGGCGAGCGACTGCGTCAGCGCGAGCGCCGGCGTCTCAACGGACGTCGCCTCGGTCGCCGGGACGATCGTCCGTTTGTTGAAGAAGGACGCCAGGCCCGTGACGTGCACCTCGGCCTGTTTCCCTTTCACTTTCACGAGCTCGACGTCCTCGAGCGCCAGGACGCGGCCGCCGTTCGGGTCGAGCTCAATCAGCCGGCGATTCTCGCGGAGGTTGACGAACCCGTGCGCGTGTACGAACCGCTTGTAGAGCTCGAGGAGTCGTGTCTGCGCGGCCTTCAGCTCGACGTCCGACCCGCGCGCCATCATCACATCGAGCGTGCGCTGGTAGGCGTCGCGGAGCGGAATGAACAACGTCGCGCGCTCGAGGGCCACGCCGGCTAGGCCGGACGGCACGAGGGTGCCCTTGTCGTAGAAATAGACCTTGCCGTCCTTCTCGAGCTGGAGCGATCCCTGCTTCACGTCGCGCTCGGTCGTCGAGGCGAGTGTGCGCGGCGGGGTCTTGGACGGCGTGTACACCGCGGCCGGCAGCGCGGCCGCCAGGCCGTCGACGAGCTGCTGGACGTCCACGGTCCCGGTCACGTTGTACTGCGGCTCGCTGGTCCGCGCCATGCTGCCGCTCATGTCCTCGGTGCCGAGCACGTGGGACGGGTTCGCCTGGAAGTACTGATTCGTGTGGACCGTTTTTTCGCTCGTGCTCAGATCCTCGTGCTCGAGCGACTGCACCCACGGATGGCCGGCCGGCGCGGCGCCCGGCTCGCGTTTCCGTAGAAACAGAATGTCGGTAACGACGTCGGTGCCGGCGGTTTTGCGAAACGCGGTATCCGGCAGGCGCACGGCGCCGAGGAGATCGGCCCGCGCGGCGAGCTCGCGCCGGACGACGTCGCTCCGCGCATCCATCGTGTACCGGCTGGTGACGAACGCGACGATGCCGCCCGGTCGGACGAGATCGAGCGCCTTGCCGAAGTAGTAGTTGTGCACCGATTTGGCGAGCGGCGCCCGCTTCGCGCTGGTGAACGCGGGATCGAAGATCGGAATCCGCCCGAACGGCACGTTCGAGATCACGACGTCGAAGTAGTCGTCGGGCAAGTTCGCTTCTTGGAGCGGGCTGTTCTGAACGTGCACACCCTGATAGAGCTGCTGGGCGATCGCGGCGGCGATCGGTTCCTTCTCGACCGCCCACAGGCGGCTGTTCTTGTGCGCGAGGATGGGGCCTGGCATCGTGCCGTAGAAATGCCCCGTGCCGACCGCAGGCTCGAGGATGATGCCGCCGGCGAACCCGAGGCGCTCGAGCGCGGTCCACATGGCGCGCGGGAGATCCGAAAACGAGTAGTGCGCGTTCCCGGTTGACTCGAAGAGCTCCGCCATTTCCTTCGGCGTCAGGATCGCCTCGAGGTCGTCGCGCGCCTTCTGGAGACGCGGGTCGCGTTCACGCAGGGCGCCGGCGCGTGGGTCGACGATCGGCGCGAGGTTGGTATGACCCCAGCCGATGTAGCGTGCGAGTACGGCCTGCTCGGCGTCGGTCGCCGGGCGATGCTCCGCCGTGAGCGCCTTCAGGAGTCGGATCGCGGCGAGGTTGTCGGCAAGCTTGTCTTGCCAGGTGCCCGCGGTGAGCGTCGCGGTGTTGTCTATGACGAAGTGGCGGGGCTGCTCGCCTCGAGCTGCGGCGGCGGCAACGTCGGCGTCGGGCTCGGTGTCGGCGGTGTCCACATGCGCGGGCGCGAGTGCTCCTGCGCCTGCTCCGGGCTGAGCCCCTGGCCGCGGAGCGCGAGCTCGTCGTCCATCGTCTGATCGACGCGCAGCCGGACGGCGTTTTCGATCAGGTCGCGGTCGGTCGGGCTCCGGGCGTGCTGCCGGCGGAGTGATGGGCTGTTCTCCAGCCAGGTCGTGAGCACGAGCGTCTCCAGGCCGACCAGCGGATTCTCCGGTGTCACCGGGCTCGACGGCTGGCCCGCCTTCAGACTCGTCGACGCGCTTCGGGATCGGCGCTTCGGTGCCATCAGGCGCAGTCTGCGCCTCTTCGGGCGCCGGTGCAACAGGTTCCTCAGCCGGCGGCGGTTGTGGCGGTTCAGCCACAGGCTCAGCGGCCTGGCTTACCGCCGGCGGGAACGCGCCAGGCGCCTCCAGGACGGGCACAGCCGGCGGGGTGGCCTGACCCTCGTCCGGCGTGACGATCGCCTCAGGGGCGGCCGCCTGACTGGCTGGCGCGAGCGTGTCAGCGGCTTCTGGCGCGGGCGCCGGCGGCTCGAGCTGAGCCAGGTCCGGCCGAGCCACGTCAAGCCCGTACCGGCTGTAGGCGTCGAACGGGTTGACCCCGGCGGCCTCGGCCATCGTCCCGACGCCGGCCTGCATGAGCGCCGCGTAATTGGCCGCGTCGGTCACACTGAACTTCCCGCCGCCAACCAGCTTGTTGATGAGGGCCTGCCGAATCTGCTGGCGCGGCGTGACGGGCTCGGCGCCGGCGGCTGCGGGTGCCGCCTTCGTCGCGGCCGCGGTGCGCACGTCGTCGCCTTCGCCGAGGAGCTCCGCCGTCTCCCGCGCGTTCATCAGCTCCGGCGCGAGCTTGAGCTCCTTGGCGAAGAACGCATTGTGCTCGGTCGCCGCGAGGGTCGCGGTGTAGCGCGCCGCGGGAATCGGCAAGGGCTCGCCGGTCACGGTCGCATCGTCGTACGGCTGCACGCTGCCGATCACGTCGGCGGCTTTGGCGCGCGGATCCTCGCCCTGGTCCTGCCAATACGTGTTCCAGGTGTCGAGCGGTTGATAGAACGTCTCGACGCTAGAATCCTGCGTGATATGCGCGACGAGCTCCTCGAGCTTCGCCGGGCTGGCCGTCGTGACGCCGGCCGCCGTCGCCTGTTGCCCGAGCTGTGTGATCGCCTGCTCGGTCGCCGGCCCGGACGCGAGACGCCCGAGCGTGTGAAACGTCCCGGTCTGCACGCCCGTCGCGACGATGGTCGCGATCGCCGTCTGCACGAACGCCGCGGGTCGCGCGCGCACATAGTCATCGAGCGACCGTTCGGGATGCAGCGTCACCCAGTCATTGATGTCCTGGAGCGCCGTCGCGATCTGTTCGCCGGCGATCTCTGGCCCGAGTTGCCGCATCAACGTCTTGATCAACCCGGTGTTCGCGGCGATGTCGCCGACGAGCCGCGAGAACGGGATCGTTTCCGTCCAGGCTTCCACGAGCCCCTGCGACGCGCCATGCACAAGCGATTGCACCGGCCCGCGGCCCGCGGCTCGCGCCTGGCTGTACGCCTGGCCGCCGGTCTGCGTGCCCATCGCGACGAGTCCGGCGCGCGAGGTGGCCGCGATCGACGAGCCGCCCGTCAGGAGCGCGCCGGCCATGATCGGCGTCTGCATGCCGATCGACTCGAACCCGGACAGCGCCGCCTCGGCACTCGGGCCAAAGCGCGGTTCACTGATGCCGCCGCGGATGCCGACCGCGGTCGCGGCGGCGTCTTCGTTCAGGCGCTTCCCGAGAGCGGTCAGGGCCGGCAGACCGAGGAGGTCGCCGGCGGCTTCCATCGCCGACCACGCGCCGAGGTCGAAGCCCTTGTAGAGGCCGGCGGCCGCGCGCCGGACGGTCTGCTGCGCAAACTGAAACGTCCGCTCCATCGCGGTGAGCGGGAGCATGTCGTCCTGGACGAGCGCCGTGTGCAGTGGATGCTGCTCGAGCCAGGAGGCGAGCCGCGGGCTTTCGCGGCGAAAGCGTTCGGCGTCGAAGCCCACGGCGGCTGCGTCGCGCTCGAGTAGCTCGAGGTTGCCGCTGATGAAATCGACGGGGAGCCCGGTCTTCAGTTGCAGGTTGAGCACACGCGCGGCCTGCTCGGCCGGTGTGCCGGCGGCCCGGGCGGTGGCGTCGGTGATCGGATCGCTCGCGTCCGGCGGTAGGCCCGGCCATCCGGCATCGGTCGGCGTCGGCGGCTGGCCCGTGCGGGTGTCCAGCCCGTCAACGATCAGGCGCGGATGACCTTCGCGTTTGAACGTGGACGGCCAGTGTCCCGCGTGGTCCGGTTCGGCGCCGGCGCGAAACGCAGCGCGGTAGTCGTAGAAGTGCTGCGGATCGTCCGGGTTCGCCGAGAGCCCGAGGCGCTGTGCGCGATCGGCGTACCACGTTTGGAACGTTTGCTCGTCCCGGTCGACCAGCGGCGTGTCGCGCTCGGTCGGAAACGCACCCCACGATCCCGGCGCCTGGCCTGGCGTCGGCATCTAATCCTCTTTGCCTGCGAGGATAGCGAGGATCTCGGCGCGCGAGCGGTGAAACGCTGGCGAGGCAGCGGCGTAGGCGCGCTCCATCCGATCCTGGAACCGGGAGCGGAGCTCGCGCTCCGGCATCGTGGCGTATTCCGGCTTCAGGCTCTTCACGTAGTTGAGGTACTGCGTGACGACGGCCGGCGGAATCTTGGCGATCGGCACGTACGACGCCGCGCGATCCTCCGGGCTCGTGATCGTCGCGGCGATGCGCTCCGGGTCGCTCCACCAGCTTTTCGTGTACACCTTCTGGCCGATGATGTCCTGCATCAGCTTCTTCTTCTCGTCCCGCGTGAGCACGCCTTTCTGGCCCTGCTTCTGCCGGGCCTGCTGCTGCCGATCGATCTCGGTTTCCACGGCGTTGCGGAGCTCGCCGAGCTCGGCCTTCTGCGCATCGTCCAGCGAGCCGTAGGGCTTCAGGCCCGCCTGTTGCGCGGTCGTCTTGAACAGGTCGTCATCGATCGTCGCGGCGCGGACGTCCTGCTCCGTCTTCCCGATCGTCCGTTTCTGGGCGAACAGCCGGTTGACGTGTTCGTCGCCGATGTCGCCGCGCAGCGCGTTCAGGGCGTTGTCGCTGAGCGTCACGAGGCGCGCCGGCTCCGACAGATCCCAGTACCGCGCCCAATTCTTTTCTTCCTGGACCGCTTTAGCGCGCTGTCCCTGCATGTACTTCCGCTGCTCGCGGGTGTAGGCGCGGCCTTCTTCCGCCGCCGCACGGCTCGCCGCCTGGGCGCTCAGGGATTGCACGTGGGTGATGACCTTCGCCTGATCGCCGGCGGCGAGCGCCAGAAACTCGGGCATCTTCACGACTTGCGACAACGACGCGCCACGGCTGGCCGCGAGGTAGGCGTTGCCGAGCTGCTCGTCCTTCCGATCGGCTCGGGCCTGATCGGTCGCGCTCTTCTTCTCGCGCAGAAACCGCATGGTCGCCTCGAGCAACTTCGGGTCGTCCTTGTACTTCTCCGCCGCGGCGTCGTACATCTGGTCGAAGTTGATCGGCTCGCGATCGTTCGTCGGCCCGAGCGTCCGCCAAATCTCGTTCGAGGTGGCGAGCCCCGCCTGCGCGGTCGTCGCGACGTCGAGCTGCTCGGCCAGGCGGGTGCGTTCATCACCGACCGTGATCTCGTCTTTGGTCGCCTCGTAGTAGGTGCGCGCCGCGGTCGATTTGTCCTGCGCGATGAGCGCCCGCACGACGCCGGCGTGTGTCGCCGTGCGCAGCGTGGAGATGTCGTGATCGATTTGCGCGGGCGTCCGGCCCACCTGGGGCGCGTGCAGCCGGATGTCATCAACCGCAGTGGTGAGCATCACGCCGACTTCGGTCGCGATCGAGGTGAGATCCGCTTTCGGATCACTCGCGGCCGCGACGGCGGAGTCGCGCGCGTTCAGCGTCGACGCCTGGAGCTCGTCGGCTTGGTACCGCTGCATCTCGCCGTAGACGTGGCGATAGAGCGTGTGATCGAGCGTCTGCCGGATGCGAAGCTGGTCCGCTTCAAAATGCATCCGCTGTTTGGTCGTCGTCAGGCTCTTCGAGAGCTCGCCGACCCGCTTGGTGTAGTCGGCGCCGACCGATTCGGGTAACCCGAACGCCTCCGGGCCGCGGCGCGTGGGGATCACGCCGGTGGTCGGGTCGTAGAGCGTCTGATTGACCCACGTGGAGAGATCATTCCGTGCGTGCAGGTTCGCGATCGCGTCCGCCCGCTCCTGCTCCTGGATCTGCGCGCGACGCATTTCGCTGTAGCCGGCGATGGCCGCCTGCGTGCCGGTCTGCGCGAGCTGGGCCACTGCGTCCCACTTCTGCCCACGGGCCTGCTCGAGCGTGGCGCCAGTCGAGAGCGGCGTCGCGGCCGCCTGTCGGCGCACGCCGGGCAACCGCTCGGTGCCGACTTTCCGCGGCCCGTAGACGCCCACGCTTGGCATCAGCCCCTCCCCATCCGGTCGTACCCGTATTTGCGCTCGAGGAGGGACGCGCTCGCGCCGACCAGGGTGGACGCGGCGCCGAGCCTGGCCGCGGTGCGCTGCTCACGCCCGATCGCGGCCAGCGTCGATCCTTCCTGCCGCAGAATCTTGGCGCGTTGGCGCGTGTCGTACGCCTGGACGTTGTAACCCCAGGCTTCCCGCGCCGCGTTCGTCCGCACCTGGAGCGCGTCGAGCTCGCCCAAGTAGGCCGCGTCGGCGGCCACATCCGCGCTCGAACCCACACCCACGAGCACGCCCGCCCCCGCCGCGCCCGCCCGGCCGCGCCCGATCAATCCGCGCACATGGTCGCGGATGCGTTCTTCGTCTTCCTGGCCGCGGAAGATGGCATCGCCGGTCTGGAGATCCGCGACGTGGGCGTTGTAGTCCTCGAGCTGCGCCTCGCTCTCCTTTGCCTGTTTGGCGAGCTCGCCGGCTTTCGCCGCCGACCGCCCGGCGCGCCACTGGCCGTACGCCGAAATGCCGGCGGACGCCAGCCCCGCGATCGCGAGCGCCGTGAACGCTGCCATCAGTGATACAACGCCTCGGCGGCGTCCTTCGCCTGCGCGCCTTCGAGCTCGAGGACCAGGTCGGTGATTTGGAGCCCGATGCTTTCGTGCTTCTCGCCGCGCTCGTGCTCGTTACGCGACAAGCTCGTGACTTTCACTTTGGCAACCAGGGCGAGCGTCTGCCCCACTTCCAGATCCGCGATGGAGAGATCGAGTTTCTCAAGCGCCTCGTTGTCGAGCGAGATCGAGAGCCCGTACGGGTACTGCGGGCCTTCGGTGGCCAACGACGTCGGCCCCTCCATCATCTTCTTCCGCGCCGCCGCGTCGATTTTCATGCTGATTAGCTTCGGCATCCTTACCCTCCGATGTCGGCGCTCGGGATGATCCCGACCGCGGTGAAGGGGAGCGGCGTGACGTGACGCACGCGAACGCGCCCACTCTCTTTGTAGCTCGCCGTGACGTTGATGTCGACGGCGCCGGTACGCCAGGTTTCAGACGGCTTCCAATGTTCGCGCCGCACGGGGCGCAGATGGGCGGCGTCTGGCCCCAGGAGGAGATCCGCCAGATCCGTGCTCGTGCCATAGATTTGCAACGTCACGTGGTTGATCCGCTTCCGCTTGTCGCGGGTGTCGCCGACGTCCAGATCGAGCGTCTCGAAATCCGCGAACCGGATCGCCAGGCCCACATGGACGAGCGACGCTGCGACCGGCAACGTGATCGCCCCGCTCGCTACGGTGAACGCGCCCGCGCCGGCGGCATTGGGATCGCCGTTGAAGCGCACGACGCCATCGGCGAGCACGGCGACGACGCGGCCTTCCAGATGCTCGAGCCCGACAATCGTCGTCGTGGCGACGCCGTCGTAGGTGATCCCCGCATCCACGAAGAACGCCTCCTCGATCGGGGTCCGCTCGGGGTGAAACTCGTTGGCGAGGCGCTCGATGTAGCGCCGCTGCTGCCCCCCGATCGTCCGCCGGACCAGCCAATAGAGCACATCCTGGCCGGCCAGGTTGTTCGGGAGGACCGCGAGCCGCTCGATGAACTCCCAATCGGCGCACTCGTCCCGCCCGCTGGCCCCGGTGGCGTGCCGATGCCAGGCGACAATCTCCTGTTCCTGGATGTAGGTGCAGCCGAGCAGTAGCCCATCGTCGCGGACGCTCCAGATGACGGAGGACGGTTCGAGTTGAAAGGTCAGATCTGTGAGCTTAAACCCGCGCGTGAGGTGCGCGGCGAAGGCCGTGAGATCGTTCCCGACGAGACTGGTCGAACTCTGGCTGTAGCGGATGTCGCGGACGCCGCTGCCGCGAGCTTGGATGAAAATCAGCGTGTCCCCGACAACGGTCGGTCGCACTACTTGCGAGGCACCGAACCAGGTGTCCTGCCGCGGCGTGATGCTCGCTGGCGTGATCGCCCCGCCGAGCGCGCCGTCGCCGAGAATCCGATAGGCCCCGGCGTCGCTCAGGAGCACGAGCTCGCCGACGCTGACCAGCCACAGCACCGGGCTGATCGTTTGCGCGTTGACGATGAACTCGAGCGCGTCATCATCCTGGAGCGGGGTCGAGCGCGCGAAGTTGTGGGGAATCCCGACCTGTGAGCCCCACGTCGTTTCCCGGAAATTGTTCGTCCGGGCGTACCACGTGCGTTGCTGATGATGCGCGACGACGGCCGGGTAGTTGTTCGCGCCCGTGAACAGCAAACTCAGAAAGCCGACAAAGCCAGGGACGGTGGGGTTTGTGGGCGCCTCGGGCGGCGTGATGTTGTAATTCGGGAGAAACCCGACGTCCTTGAAGCTGGTGCCATCCGCGCGTCCGACGTACCCGAAAATGCCGTTCCCGTAGGGGTTGCAATAGACGTTGTACTCGGCGGCGCCGTCGACCGCGGTCCACGTCAGCAGGTTGGGCGCGATGACTGTCGGCTCGGCGCCGGCGAGCGCCGTGGCGGCTGCGGAGGCGTACGATTCCTCGAAGGTCTGCGCCTTCACCGCGGTCACGACGTACTGCATGTTGAGTGTGCCCGGGTTGCCGATCGCGTGGTTCGCCGTCAGATCCTGCGGGGGCGCGATGCCGGGTTGGACCGACACGACGGTGTAGGGCCAGTTCGTGTGCGCGAGCCGAATGAGCTCCGCCGGCGGATGGCTCGCATGCGCGAGGCTCAGCACGTTGCCGTACTGCGAGAATTGCAGGGTGGCCACGTCCCCGGCGCTGTACGGTGTGACCACTTCGTACGGGACGCCGGCGACGAGGACCGGGGCATCGTGCCAGATGAAGCGCACGTAGTTTTGCCCGAACTCGAGCAAATAGCTCGCGTCGTTGGCTTCGTCGACGAACGGCACGAGGCGCACGATCCCATCGTTCTTCGTCCGCGTGATGTACTTCGTCCCGGGTCGTTTGGTGACCCCGCCCTGGCGGAGCACGATCATGTTGCGACACAGGGCGAGCCCGGTCTGGTACTTCGCCAGGTCGGCGCGGAGCCACAGCGCCGGCGAGACTTCACCGCCGACAAACGACCGTTGAATGAGGGGCTGCGGCATCAGTCTCGCGCGCTAATCCATTCCGCCTCACCAGGCGCCTCTTGCTGTTGCTCAGCCGCCGCGGCCCGCGTCGACACCGGGAGCGCGTCTTTGAAGAGCAGGTAGAGCTTGCGGGCCAGGTCGGCATCGCGGCTCAAGAGCATCGCGAATTTGGCCGCCAGGTTGATTTGAAAGACGTCCTCGAACAGCGGATCCGTCGTCGGCAACACTAGATCGACCAGGGCGGTGTACTCGATCAAGGGAAGGTCAACGTTCGTGTACACGACCATCACGTCTTCAGTCGGATCGCCCACGGCGAGCGGGGAGTTGCGACCGACGCGAAAGGGCGGGGGATTCCGCGCGTACTTCCGGCCCTCGGCGCCGACGACCCGCCGGACGAACACGCCATCGGTGGGGTAGCGCCACGCGAAGATCCAGTCCGCGTTGGCGGGGGCGGCCGCCGACCCGTCGATCAATTGCATCGAGGCGCCGACCGTCGCGTTGCCCTTCGCGTACTTGGTCGCAAACGGCCAGGGAAAGGCCCGCAGCGTCTCGCGGAGCGTCGAATCATACAGCTCGAGCGCGGCGGCGGCCTCCTCCGTATCTTCGGTCATCGCGACGACGAATTTCGAGACGCCGCACCGCAGCAGCGCACGGTTCACGTTATGAATTTGCGTCGACATGATTACCCTTCTACGGCCGACACCAGCCGCGGCCCGCGCGTGGACGCGCCCGGCAGCGGAATGCAGGCCACCGGGCCGCTAATCACGATGGTGCAATTGCTCGACACGGTCGCCGCCAGCGCGTCAGTGGCTTGCACCGTGTAGTTGTAGGTCCCGGCCGTCGTGGGCGTGCCCCCAATCACGCCCGTGCTCGGCGTGAGGGTCAGGCCCGGCGGCAGCGCACCGCCCGTGAGGGCATAGGTGTAGGGCGGCGTCCCGCCACTCGCCACGACGGCGCTCGCGTAGACCTGGCCGACAACCCCCGCGCCGTTGGCGCACGCGAGCGTGAGCCCCGCGCCGGCGTCGCCACACGGGGTGATGCCGGTCGCGTCGTCGCCCAGGAGCAGGTACGCCACCTCGCGATCGACCCCATCGTCGACCGTCCAGATCATCGGCGCCACTTGCGGGTTCATCGAGGTGATGAGCCCGTGACCCCGCAGGTCGCTGCCGTCCGGCTGGTCCGGCGTCTCGAAAAAGCTCACCGTTGCAACGGGCTCGAGCGCGTACTGCGACGAGTCGGACGCGGAGCCGATGAGATCCATCGTCTTGCGCACGTGACCGGCGAAGGGCGAGCTCGCGTCCTTCGTCTGATGGCCGAGGTTGTGCGTGTTGAACTTCCCCTGTTCCGGGTGCGCCATCATGCCGAAATCAAGGTAGGCGTCGCGGCGCACCGTCGTCCCGGTCACTTTCCCGATCGAGGCGGTGATCATCACCCTCGGCTTCTTGATCTTGTAGGGGATGGTCGTGTCGCCCTGGCTGAAGGTGCCGGCGTTGGCGGCCATCAGCCCGCCGAGGAAGAGGATGGCGTAGTAGCCGGCGCCGCTGTTCGACAGCACGTTGATCGTGACGTCCGACGCGCCCCACGCCGTCACCTCGATCTCCCGCAGCACGGTGCCGCCCGCCTCGAGGATGGCGCAGAGCCGGTTCGCTCGCTGGTAGCTCGCGGCGTTCGTCGTGGCGCCGCCGTTGTCGGTAACGGCCGTGCAACTCCCTTTCCCGTCGCAGCGCACCGACCAGCCGAAGCCTGTGTGAGAGCCTCCCGATCGGAGATCGGTATGGGGTTCGTGCACCATGCCGATCGCGATCGCCGCGATGGCCGCGAACCCCACCGGTACGACAACCGCGCCGAGTGCGCCAGGGTCGAACTCCTTGAGGACCGCCAGCACCTGGGCGCCGCCGATCACGACGGCTTCAATCCAGACGTTGCCTGGATTTGAGAACAGCACGTCGATCGTGAACTGGCCCGGTGTCGACAGATCGATCACGCGCCCCATGAACCGGCGGCTATTGATCAAGGCCGCGATGTTGAGCATCCCGGTGATCGAATGCGTGTTCGAGCTGCCGCAGACCGTGTTGTCGCCGCTGAGGAACGGTCCAGTGGCGCTGGCAATCGACGCCGCGCCGTTGCCGTCATCGAGCCCGAGGGCGAAATTCCCCGTGCTGCCGGGGTTGATGGTGCCGCTCCCGGGCGGATTGGGCACCGACGACGTGCCGTAGAACACGTTGACCGGAATCACCGCCTTGACGACAAAGGTCGGGTCCGACAGCGTGACAACCTGCTGCCCGGCGCTGTTGCGCAGGTTGAAGAAGATGGCGCTGCTCGCCGAGCTCCCGGGTGTGCCGGTCCCGCCCCCACCGCCACCGCCCGTACCGCGATCGATCCACGCCCATTGCCCGCCGGCTTCGATGTCGTAGGTGTGAAAGGGTTGCGCGAAATCGATCGAGGCGTGCGCGCCGCCGCAGATCGTCGTGACGATCGGGGCTTCGTAGAGACGAAACTTGATTTGCGCGCAGCCGGTATTCCACTGCGGCATGAAGCTGTGCGCGTTGAGCGTGCCCTCGATCGCGGCGAGCTGCGACAGGTTGGCGGTATCGGTCGCGCCGACCGCCACGAGCGCGGCACTCATCCACGAGGGGAGCGCGGCTAAGCCCATGTCAGACTCAGGACTCCTTGACGACCTGCGGCCCGCAGACCCGACAGATCCACGTTCAGCCGCGTAAAATCAGCGTGCGGCCGCACTTACAGATCGGTGCCATAGCTCCCGCCCACGAGCAGTCCGCCCAACGGCGTCCGGCCGGCCTGCCGCGGCGCGGCGAGCGGCGAGCCGGCTTGTGTCCGAATCCGGTAGGCGCTGGCCGCCGCGCCCCGCCGGCGGGTGCGCAGCGCCAGATCCCGCGCCTGCGCGGCGGCATTCGCGCGTTCGCGTTTCGGGTCGGGCGGCTCCGGCGGCAGCGGTTCTGGCGGGACGGGTGGGACCGCGGCCGCCGCCGACCGGGCCGCCGTACCCATCGCGCCAGGACCGCGACGCTTCGCCGCGGCCGCGGCGCCGCCGCCGATCGCCGCACCGGCCGCCAAGAGTCCCAAGGTGGTGAATGCCGCCATTGCGCGCCTCCCCTTAGAGCTCTTCGTCCTCGTCCTCCGCCGCTTCCGACGTCGCGCTCGTGTCGGTGCGACCCGTGAGCCGGCCCTTGAAGATCCGGTCGTGCTCCTGCCGGATGTGCTCGCTCGGGGTCGTCGTGTGTTCTGGCGTGCGCGGGTCGACGTCCACCATCCCGGTCTTGGAAAACTCGTCGATGTGTTTGCCGGTGACCGGGTGCACGTAGGGTTCTCGGATCGTGAACACGTCCCCGACCCGGCGGCGCTGGTCGCCGTAATAGCACACCTTCACCGCCTGAACGCGCCGGCTGGGTCGCGGCATACGCGGCCGCGCCGCACGGCTCGGTGCCGGAGCCGCCGGAGCTGCCACGGCGCTCGGCCTGGTGACGCGCGAGGGGGCGGGCGTCGACGTGCGCGCGGCTGGTTTCTTTTTGGCCATAGCGGATGTGACTCCTTCGAGAAACGTCCGGGCGCCCACACGAGCGCCCGGACCATGGTGACCCGGGCTGAACTAGACCGCGTAGCTCTTGGCGTACGCCTTCGCCAGCACCGAGAAGAGGGCATGCGCGGTGAACCACGACGTCAGCGTGACGGTCGCCGCGCCGCCGACCGGGGTCGCCCGGATGCCGATGTAGCGCAGGAATCCCGCGGCCGGCGCGCCCGGCGGAATCGCGAGGAAGAGCAACCCGCCGGCCGGGAGATCCGCGGCCAGGCGCGTCTCTTCGACCAGGACGATGATGCCCGCGGTGAGCGCGGCGTCCGTGGCCATGATCACCTCGAGCTTGACGGTGGTCGCCGACGCGGCCACGTCGACCGCGAAGGCGAACCCGCACGGCTCGCCGGTGCCGATCTGGCGCTGCAGCGCGGCGGTCAGGTTCCCGATGTCGATCGAGTTGGTCGACACCGCGACCGCCGTAAACGCCTGCGCGTCGGACACGAGTCCGAGAGCGTCCACATACATGATGCGCGTCCTTTCTGTTCCTAATCCGAAAAGCGGCCGGCCCCGCGTGCCGGCCCGCAGGGTTTACGCGACGAGGGCTTCGTTGTTCACGAGTTGATCGAGGGTGCGGATGGGGATGTCGCCAAACATCAGCGTCCGGCGCCCCATGTAGTTCTCGAACGTGATGCCGCCGCCGGCGGTCACGGCGTACCGCGCCTGCTTCCGCAGCAAGCGCCGGAGCTTGCGGTTCATGTAGATCACCTTCTTGCCGAGCTCGTTCGGGATGATTTCCTCGGCCGTCTCGAGCGCGTCGATGATCGTCGTCGCGTTGGCCGCGGCGGCGTCGCTCAGATCCAGGTTCGGGATCCGCACGGCGTAGCGCCAGTCCTTGACCGCGATCCCGGCTTTCCACTGGAACCGCTCTTGGTACGCGCGCATCCGCGACCCGGGCAAGCCGGCCGTCATTTCGACGGTGACTTCGCCGAAGTCCTCGTGAATGAGCCCGGCCTTGCTGCCCTTCGGGAAAATCCCGTGGATCGTTTCGTCGCCCCACGCGATCAGCCACGCCGAGGTGTTGTCGGCGCCCGACCCGCCGCCGAGCACGACGTTGTCGCCGTTCCCCGCGGTGGTCGAGTTGTAGCGCACCGAGAGCCCCGTGAACTCCTCCGGCGCGAGCCCGCCGTTGCCGTAGATGATCGTCCCCGCCATCTCCTGATTCATGGCTTCGATGAACGCCCGCGCCTCCGACAGCCGGAAGCTCGAGACGTTGCCATTCAGGAGAGCGAGATCCTTGTCGACTTCCGACCACGCCTCGAGCATGCCGCACTGTTCGTCGATTTGCGCGGTCGTGCTCTTCGAGGGCGTGACGCCCTGGTTGAGCAAGCGCCAGGCGACAGTCGGCAGACCCGTCCGCACCGTCGTGCGATGGCCGGTCGGCAAGTTCCCTTCGCGCCAGATCATGTCCATGAGGATCTCGTTTGACTGCGAGAGCAGCTCCACGATCCGCGGGACTTGGCCGTTGGGGTCGACCCGCTTCGCCCAATCCATGAGGGTCAGGTTGCCGGTCCCGAGCGCGGCCCCGAACACGGCGAAGCCGATGCCGATCCGAAACAGCCAGTCGGATGACACCGGGCTCGAGCGCGTCGCGGTCGCGGCCGCGACGAGGTCGACGTTGATGAAGACCGTCACCAGACATACCAGGGTGACGAACCAGAGAAAACGCGTCATGTCACTCACTCCGTTCTCGAGGTCGAAGGATAGAGCACGTCCTCGATCGACCGCTCGTCGGTCGGGGTCGAGCCCTGCGCGCCGCGATCCGGCGCATCCTCCGCCATCGTTTTACCGATCTTCGCCAGGAACGCGACAATCGACAGCTTGTTCCCGTACCCGGATTTCGCGAGGTCGCGCCGCAGATCGGCGCCGAGCGGATCGCTCGCCGGGGCGAAGCGGTCCATGACTCGAGCGGCCAGTCGTTGCGTCTCAACCAGATGCGCGCCGCCGTACGTGGTGTCGGCTTCGGTCGTCGCGCGGAATGCGGCACTTTGGGCCGCAAGGTGGTCCGCGTGCTCTTCGATTGCGGCCTGCGCTTCCTCGTTCGTCCACTGCTTCGCGCGGGCCAGCGTTTCGATCTGGGTCACGTCGTCAGCGTCGAGGTAGTCCTCGGCGCCCTCCGGCACGGTGAGCGCGTACGTCTCCGGGGCGCCGTCCGTCGTCCCTTCTAAGGGTGCGGCTGGCGCAGCCGGCGTGCCTGCTGCGGGTGCTGCTGCGGCTGGCGGAGGTGTCCCGTCGCCAGCGGGGGCGGCTGGTGCCGCCGGGGCAGGCACAGCGGACTTCGCTGGGGCTGCGGGGGGTACCGACGCGACCGGCACGGCGGGTGTCGCCGGCACGGCAGGCGCGGCGGCCGCCGGTGCGGGGGCGGCTGGTGCCTGTCCCGCAGCGGGCGTTGCTGCTTTAGCCATGTCTCTCCTCCTCGTGTTCGTCGCTGGTCAGGGCGCGGCCGGGCTCGGTCGCCGACCGGAGCTGTCCCGCGTCCACTTCGGCCGCGTCGACGCGCTTCTGTGCGCGCAACTCCGCGTCCATCTGCTCAAGGAGCTCCTCGCTCGCGCGGCCGCAGAGCTCGCGAAGCTCGAGCCCGGCATGCCGGCGCCCCTCGTTGAAATACATCACCGATCCGGAGTGATCGAACGACGTCTTGTACAGCCCGAGCCGATCGAGATACTCGGCCAGGACCGCGCGGACGACGGGCTGGCGCAGCGCGACGCCCAGGTTGCTCAGAAACCGGCGCTCGCGCTTCTCCTCGAGGCGTGTCGCGCGCCGCACCTGTTTCGGGTCGGCCGCGTTGCGTTGAAAGGCGCGGTCCGCCATCAGCGTGCGAAGCAGACGACGGCGAGCACGTCGCCGCCGCCAAAGGTGCCCAGGAGATCGGTGTTCGTCGTATCGACGTACGCGGCCCGCGCCAACGCGGCGCTGGTTTCGTTCGAGACGGTGCACCCGCGCCGGGTCGCGGCGGCCGTAGGGAACGTCACGCGACACTGCATGCCCGCGGTCGCGCCGACCGTGACGGTGAACGTGGTCGACCCGCCGGCCACGGTCGCGGCGCTGGTCCCACACGAGTTCGCGCCAACGTTCGCCACGGTCAGGCCCGAGCCGGCATCGGTGTAGCGGGTCGCCCCCACGACGACCGAGGCGCCACTGTCCGGCGTGATCGTGAGGTCCGGGGTGTTGCCGTTCGTCCAGGTCGCCAGGCTGCGGTACGTGGCGTCGTCGACATCGTACGCCTGAATTGACGCGGTGTGTGCGTCGACTGTGTCCGTCCGCAGCGAGCTGCCGTCGTTGAGGACGTAGCTGTTCGCCGTGGGCCGAATCACCTCTTGGAGCGGGACGGCGGCCAGGATGCCGGCGAGGAGCAGGCTAGAAGCTCTGGACATAGATCACCACGGTCCCGGTCTTCGAAGCCCCCGCATTCGCCACGACGACGTCCAAGGTCCGCGAGCCGTCCTGATACATCGGCGGGTCGAACGTCGAGACAGAGGGCACCGTCGCGGATCGGTTGTTGCCGCCATTCGAGAGGAGATCCCCGGTCGTGAACGTGCCGTCGCTCAGCGTCAGTGTCACGTCGTAGTTGTTGCTTGGCGTGGTCGCCCCAGGGATGAAGAACACGGAAATCAGCCGGCCGGGAATGATCGCGAAGCCGTTCCCGGACACCGCGCCGCCCGCCGTCGACGTCCACGCGACGCTGTAGCGCGTGACGGGACCCGCCGCGCCACTGACGATGTCCTTCGTCAGCACGACCGTCCCGGCACCCTGGAGCGGCGCGCCACACAGCGCCAGGACGAGGACGAGCGCGAGGAGTAGTAGACCGCGTTTCAGCATGACTTTCTCCTATCCACCGGCCGCGGCGTCGGCCTGCGATTGCACCATCCGATTCAGGACCGTGTCGCCGGTGAGCGGGGCTTGGCCGGCATCCTTCACGGCTTTCCCGACGTTCGCGGCCGCCTCGGCTTCCATGAGCGCCTGCTGTTGCTTCCGCCGCTGCCGCCGTGTCTCGCGCGCCTGGTCAGTCGGCACGACGATCCGCGGGTCGACGCCGAGCATGTCGGCCGAGTTGTCGATCGCCTGGTCGGTGTCAAGCTTGTCGAGTGCGTCCTGGCCGGCCACGCTGGCGATGCCGGCGACCGTCTGGAGGAACCGATCCTGGCTGACGACGCCCACGAGCTTTTGCGCCTGCGCGAGAATTGACGTGAACTCGATTTTCAGCTTCACGCCCTGCAGCTCGCGCGGGATCGGCGGAATGAACTGGTTGAACTCCATGAAGTCGTAGACGCGATCGACCACGGGGATGAGCAGCTCGTCGTCGGTGCGCTCGAGCATCGGGCCGAGGGCGAGCAGTTTCTCTTCGTGGCGCTCTTCGACTTCACGGGCCGTGGGGCGCTCGCCGGTGAACTGGTCGCCGGTCGCGAGCATCAGGAAGAGATCCTCGTAGAAGGCCCGGCGCACGCTGAACTTCACTTCGTTGATGTCCGCGGTGATGTGCTGGAAGCCCTCGAGCCGCACCTCGTGAATCGGCGCGAGCCCCTGCATGCCGTCCCTGACGTCGACAAAGGTGATGTCGCCGGAGGCGAGCGAGGTCTTCTGCGTGCGCAACGAGCTCGGGCCTTTGAGCGGCGGGTCGACGGCTTTCGTGAGGAGCTGCGCTTTCCGGCGCTGCATCACCTGAAGCTGCTTCACATCGCCGAGGGCGGTCATCCCTGGTGAGTCATTGCCGTAGGTGTCCTCGAGCGTCGCGTCCCAGCGTGGCGCCATGATCGGGAACGTGCGGAACCCGCTCTCGCGGAGAAAGACGTTGGGATTCAGCGGTTCCTGTCGCTCGCGCTCGCTCTGGCCGGTGCCGAGCTCGAAGTAGCAGCTCGAGAAGGGCAGATACTTCGCGTCGAGCGCGTTGGGCCGTGCGTCCTCGTTTGGCTGCACCATCCAGCACACATCGATCGGGATCTCGTAGTCGCCGGTCGTCCAGTAGCTCTTGACGGTCGGGCTGATGCGGGACCAGTCGATCGAGCGCCCATCCTCGCGCACGCCGAACTGCTCGACGATCTGCCGCACCGTCAGCGCGTACTCGCGCGCCCAGGTGTTGACGCTGCCGCGGGAATCGAGCGCGAGGGCGAAGCTCCCGATCGGGTAGCTGTAGCAGCGGAACAGATCCTTCGCGTCCGCGATGATGCCCATCGCCGCCGTGCCGAAGATCGCCATGTCGAGGTACACGAGCGGCAGGACGTTATAGACGTTGCTCGTGGCGAAGAGGTCGAGCATCCGGCGCGTGACGATGTGGAGCCACTCTTTTACCGGCGCGAAGTTCGCGAGGTCGGGGTCCGGCGTGGTGAGCTTCATCCATGGCCGCGCCGGCGAGGTCAGCCCAGAGTGTAGGCCGCTCGAGCACGTGCGCGCGGCGAATCGGCCGGTCGAGTCGATGATGTTGTAGGTGCGCTTGTCGCCGCGGTTCCGGTCAGAGGTGTGGAACCGGACCCGCCGCGGCATGTAGTAGTCCGCGAGCTCTTGCCAATGGGGATCGAACCCGCTCTGCCGCTCGGTCCAGAGGGCCGCGCGGAGCTTGTCGTAGCGGGTGCGTTTGGTCGCGCCGTCGCGATACTGCGGCATCCAGGGTCATCCCCCGAACACCTTGACGTGGGCCGTCTCGACTGCACGATAGCCGTGATGCAGGTAGAAACGACCGACGCGGCTCGGGAGCGGTTCGACCATCTTTATCATGGAAACCCCTTTCCCTTGTGCCCAATCTTCAGCCGCCACTAGGAGTTGCGGCCCGGCACGGAGCGCGCCGCGGTGCTCAGGGTCAATCCACCAGGCGATTTCGTCCGCGTACCGATGCCCGCTGACCGGGTGCAGCCCGAGGATGAGCGCGATCGCCCCGAGGAGCACGCCGGCCTGGTCGGCGACAAGAATCGTCGCGTCTGCGTTCGTACTTTGGAGCTCGAGCAGGTACGCGACCAGGTCCGCGACGCCGGCGGGCGAGGGCGGGAGAAACCAGGTGTAGGCCGAGACGGTCGCCTGGAACCGGAGTCCCATCGCGACGAGCGGCGCCTGTTCCTGCCAGCGCGCCGGCCGGACGATCACAGCTTCCAGGTCACGGCCAGGCCGCCGCCGATCGCCACGAGCAGCGTCAGGATGATGGCGACGAGCGCGATCAGTTTCGCCTGCTCGGGCACGAGGATGACCAGGTAGTAGGCGAGCACGAAGATCACGAGGATGGCGAGGTCCATTTATTTGGGAACTATATACTTGACTCCCGTGACTAGCCACGGCTCACCAAAACGTGCAGTCTTTGGCGTTCCCGCTGCCGTTACAGCACGGGCAGCGCTGGATTTCGCCGGGGTAAGGTCCGTTGATCGGATCGTCGCTGTCCCAATCGTCCCCGACGACGCCATAGCCTTCACCTCCGCAGTGCCAGCAGTTGCGCTCCTCGTCGTCGTAATCGTGGTCTGGCGGATCGTCGTAATCGGTGTCATCAGTGAACATGTCACTTCTCCTGCTCGCGCGCGAGCTTGCGACGTTTCTTGCGTCGAGCCTTGGCCGGTTCGGACTTCGGCTTTGGTCGGTAGCCTCGAGCACCTTGACGAACCGATCGGCGATGTCGAGCGCGCGGTTGATCTGTGCGCCGGTCATCGGCGGCCCTTTCGTTTGTAGCCCGCGGTGTGGAGCGCAATCGCGACGTTCTGCGCGTGCGACCGGTGCCGCCCGCGCTTCGTCCGACTGTAACTTAACTCACGGATGTTCGCGGCGATCGTGGCGCGGCTGCGGCCTTTCTTCAGCGGCATGGCCTCTCTCCTCGATCGGCGTATTGTAGCGCACGATCGGTAACGGGGTGGGCGGTTCGCCCGGCGTGTGCGGATCGTCCTCGCCCGGCATCGCCGGCGCCCACGACTCCGGGATGTCATTCTGAATGGGCACAGTGCCCATGATGCCTCACCAGGTGAACTTGACAGGGGTGACGGGTCGGCGCGTGCCGCCGCCGTTGACGAGTTCGCGCGCCCGCTCGGTGAACCCGTCCGCTGGGGCGTCGAGCCACCAGCTCACGGCGGGGGCGGTCGCGGGTTGGACGAGATTCGGATTCGATCGCCGATGGTGGTCGCGCTCGAGGCGCCGGCGCAGGGTCGTGTTGCCGTGGCGGTTCCGTTTCATCGCAGGGGATCGATATCGTGATCGACGCGGCCGACGCCTTCGTCGTCCCGGGTCGCGTAGTGCCGCGGCCGCGGGATCGGGTCCACGTCGTGCCGCACGCTTGAGGGCCGCGCTAAGCGGTGCAGCATGTCCGCCGGCATATCCTCGATCGCGTAGGTGTTCATGTACGCGTCGGCCAGGTCCGGCGAGCGCCCGAGCCGCGCCTTGATCATGTCCTTCTCCTCGAGCACGAAGACGCCGCCGATGAACGTGTAGGTCGGCTCGGTGAGCTCGGGGATCATCTCCGGCAGGTAGAAGAGCGACGCACCGGCCTTGATCGCGTCGGCGCCCTTGATCCACATCTCCGCGCGCTTGTTCTTGTAGCGCGGGTCGATCGCCTTCCCGCCGTACTGAATCGGGATGCAGGGCACCTTCATCGCGTTCAGGTTGTCGAAGACGCCGTGTCCCCAATGCCCCGTGTCGTCGATGAGCACGAGCTCGGCACTCCACCGGGTGTACGCACGAAACACGCGGGCCGCGACCTGGACGGTGTCGGCCGTGCGCAATACGACGGGTTTCACGCCGCGGAGCCCTTGCCGACCGAAGATGACCGTGCGGTCGTCGCCAAAGCGCGCCACGTCGACGCCGAGGCGCTTCTGCGCGAAGTCGTACACATGGTGCGGGAGCTTGCGGCGCATGGCCGCTTCGACGTCCTCGAGCCCGAGCAGCGCGTTGATGCTCGAGGGTGGGAACTCGCCGAGCACGTTGACCATGACCCACGGGTTGTCCCGGCCGTAGCTCGCGATCTGCTGGCGTGCCCACTCGAGGCTGATACGGGGCGAGCGCCAGGTACTGTCCGGGTCGCCGGTAATCGTCACGACGGTCCACAGCTCCCGGTCGATCGTACACGCGCGGTGCAGCGGGCCGGTCGTGTGCGTGGGGTTGCCGCCCTGGATCACCTTGCCTTCGATGCAGCTCGCCAGGACCGCCTCGAGCGTCGTCATGACCGCCTGCGGGTAGCCGCCGCTCTCGTCGCCGACTGCCATCACGTAATCCGCGTGCACGCCGGCGAGCGAGTCGGCCTGCGCCTCGGGGTCCGCTTTCTTCGGCCAGGAGCGCGCGACGGCAAACCAGTTGTTCGGGTCGCCGCGGTAGCTCACGCGCGTCTTCGTCCACTCGAACGTGCGCTTGAAGAACTCGGAGCGGCTGATCCACTTCGACAGCTCGGGCCAGAGGTTCGTATCGAGGTTGCCCTCGGTGATGGAGGTCGCGACGATCTTCGGGCTCGGCCGCGTCGCGAGGAAGTTCAGCATGCACCAGGCTTCGACGGCGGTCTTGCCCGGCCCCTTGCACGCTTTCATGGCGATCCGCTGGACGGACGGCGAGGCGAACGCCTGTAGCACCTCGGCCTGCCAGGCGTCTGGCTCCACCCCGAACTCCTGCCGCACCATGTCGATCGGCCGTTCGCGCCAGCGCGCCAAGACGTCAGCGGCCAGTTCGCGCGTCGATCTCAGGTCGCAGGCTGGGGCGGGCTGAGCCGCATAGCGAGGAGCTCGGCGAGGTCGCCGGCGGCTCCCACGTTGACGGTCGCGACGGGCTTGCCGAAGGCGTAATGCCATACCAGGGTTTCGAGCTTCTCACTGAGGGTGCGCGCGATGAAGGCGCGCCAGAATCGTTTCTGATACGTGCGGTCGTTCACCATGCGCAGGCAAAGCTCTTTCGCCTCGCGCGTGACCTTGTTCGGGACGCCCGGTTTTCGGCCGGCCGGGTTGCCGCTCCGGCCTTTCGGGAAGCCCCGGCGGCCGCCTGCTGATTTACTGCTCTTTTTTGCCACGTCTTACTGTCGGCTCCTGCTCGCGGTCACAAGATCACCTCCCAAACGATCCAACTACCACTAATCAGGAGCAGCCACCAGAGCAGATATGCACCAGCATCGCTCTGCCGGTTATACGGAGCGATGGAGAGCCACAATGACTCGAACCATAGCGGCGGCTGGATCACCGAGTAGAGAAAATTCATTTCAATTCCTTCGGCGTGTGGGGAGACGCGAGGTCATTTGGCGAGCTCCTCCGCCACGGCTGCGACGTGCTTGGCCCGGACGCCGTTGGGGTCGAGCCGCTCCTCGAGTATCGCCACACGGGCCTCTAGTGAGGTGAGGCGGGCGTTCAGGTCGTGGGTCTGATGCTCCGAGAATCGGGGTGTCGGATCGCTCGGATTCTTCTTCCGTTTTGCCATTCCGTGTCCTCCTCCTGGCAGACGAGCCAGAGCGTGAAGCGGTCGCCGCTCGGAAGTTGGCCGTCATCGCGCCATAAGCTGTCCCCAATGACGGGCGGGCGCCACTGGAGATCCGTGCGCTCGAGCGCATGACCCGGGCGCGCCAGCCGGTACTCGGCCAGCCGGCACGCCACGTCCCACAACGTCAGCCGCGGAGCCGCGATCAGCCTCGGTCCCTCCTTGAAGAGTCTAACGACGTTCCACTAACGCGAGACGTTCTTTCAGCGCCTCGACTTCGTTCGCGAGTTGCGACACCTGCTGCCTGAGTTGCTGGATCTGTTCCTCGATTGTTGGCGTGTTTGCGTCCATGAGTCTCTTCTCCTTTTTAGTGTGTGTCCGTCTACCACAGCGCCCTGGCTTGCCTCGTCCTGGGCATGGCGGCCCCTCTGTAGTCCGGCTGCTCGGAGCGGGTGTCTTCCCGCCCGACGAGTCCCGCTCGGACGCCTTTCGACGCCGAGCGCGTCCGTTGCCGCTCCCCGTCCGTGTAGCCCCTCTACCACTGCGATGATGGCGGCCGTCCAGTGAGCTGCCACACGTCGGTGTTGCCGTCGCTCGAATGAAAGAACGGCAAGCCGAAGCTGCCGATGTCGACGACCCGCGAGAACATCCCACAATCGGCGACGTTGACCTGCGGTTTCACCGGCAGATGAATTCGCGGCTTCTTCTTCTGACCGCCAGACATGAATTGAAGCTGGCAGGGCGAGAACCCGGTCGGCACCGGCACCGCGCGCAGCGCCCGATCGAAGGCGTCCAGGTTCGGTTGCGGGCCGCTGTTCGGCTCCATGATGCCGGCCGGCGCGAGCGTGTGCGCCATCGTCTTCCATTCCCCCGTGGTCCCGTACCCGGAGAACGCGGCGTCGTGCGGACAACGGATGGTCGTGAACTCGTCGGTCGGCGGCGGGGTCGGCGGCTCGCCCGTGCGCTCGAGCACGAACAATTGCTGCCGCTCGAAGTCGGCGCGCGTGATGCGCCGGACCTGGCTTTTGTAGGCCGCGAGCGGTTCGTAGGTGTTCACGCGCACCTCGTAGTGCTCCACTTGCGGAATCCAGTTCCCGAGCCACGACACGTTCCCGCCCTCGCGCGTGACCTTGTCGTCGTTCTCGAGCGTGCCGTCCGGGTTCGGCCGGCCCACCAACGCGCACACCACGCGGCAGCGGTCGATCGGCCGGCCCTCGGCGTCGGTGACTTGCACGAACAGATTCGCCATCGGTTCACACTCCTGGCAGATGCGGGCTGCGCGGGCGGCCCGAATGCGGGTGGAAATCAGGACGCCCGCGCACATTCGCTGGCGGCAGGCCACGCGCGGCCGCGCCGTCCATTGAGCCGTCCCAAATGATTTCGTATTCGACGCCGTTGACCGCCACGGTGCGACGTGAGCTGTTCACCGGTGCGGCGTGGTACAGGCTTTCCCAGCGCGCCTGCGCCCGCTCGCGCCTGGCTTGGTCGCGTTCAAAGATGCTCCGATCGTCCACGCCGAGCGTGCGTTCGCACCGGCGACAGAGCCCGAGGCGGGATTGCGGCCAGCGGATACCGCAATGGTCGCACCGCGGTTTCTTTATTTCGGTGCCGCGCCTGAAGGAACTCACGATGCCCATCGCTCCCGTGAGTCGGACCATTCCGCGTAGACGCCGGGCCGGAGCTCCTCGAGGCACCGCTCGCGAAACTCGCGGACGTCGTCGACGTCGAGCTCGATCTCGGCGCGCAGCGCCTTGTGCCAGCGCCACGAGCCCGTCCGGCGATCGGTCCAGCACAGGACCGTGCGCGTCAGGCCGAAGTGATGGACGAGCACGCGGAACCGCGAGTTTGGCCGCGGCAATGCGGCCAGGCGTTCGCGCTCGAGACGGTCCTCGCGGACTTGGCGCATCACCTCGCAATAGCGGGCGTTCGTCCGCATCGCTTCAGTGTGTGCGCGGAGCCGGGCCTCGTCGAGATTCACCGACGTGCCTCACGCGCGACCCGCGCATTGCGCAACGCCAGCCAGGTAAACCCGACCGTCTGCGCGACGTTCAGCGTGTAGGCGAGCCGACGATGTCCATCCTCGTGCAGCTTCGCGGTCAGCCACAAGCTGAGCGACGCGATCGACATTTTCCCGATCGCAAACCCGCTCGGGCTCTCGAAGCGGGCGAGCAGGGGGTTGGCTTCGCGGCACACGCCGGCGCCACGGCAGTGCATCGTCTCGGCGAGATCCATCGAGTGCGCGACGATGGCCGTCGCGAGCGACACGCGAAAGGCAACGTCCGGTTCCTGTGCCTCGGCCGCTGGCGCCAGGACGAGCAAAACAGTGAACGCCCTACAGAATGAGCCCATCGAGCGAGTCCTCCGGCTGCTCCTCGCAGGTTGCGGGATCAGTGGTCGGCCACCATGCGGTTGGGTTGCCGCGCTCGACTTCGATGTGCGCGCCGACCGCCCATCCGGTCAGCGGCGGCTGATCGTCTGGGACCATCGTATTGCGGTAGTCGGTGAGCACGTCGCCACACCGACTACATCGCTGCACCCAATCGACAACCCGCCCGGCGATGTGAATTTCTCGCATCATGCGCTCGCCGCCTTGTCGCGCGCCCACAACCGCGCGTCGTTGCCGAACACGTCCCAGCCCGTCACGCGCTTGCGGCCGAAGAGCTCGAGGTACGGCCCGTCGTACAGCCGTTCGATGTCCTGCCGGAACGATTCCGGCTTCTCGCTGTGCACGTCACTCCGCCGCTCGGTGACCACGCTCGGCAACATCGGCGTGAGCCGGTCCGGCAGGCACGAGCCGCGCGTGCAGATGATGAGGTGCTCGTGCCGCACTTCCACGTAGTGCCCGAACCCGTGCTTGACCTTGTCCCACACGCGCCCGGTTTTCGGCGTGAAGCCCCAGGCTTCGATCACGTCGCGCGGGCCAGGGTTCTGAAGAATCAGCGGCGCCGTCGTCCACAGGAACAGGACCGAGTCCGGCAGCGCATGCGCCGCGACCGGGAGCTTACAGAGGTCGGCAATCGTCATCACCGGGTAGTGCCGCTGCGAGCTCGAGCCCGACGCCTGGCGGTCGCCGTACAACCACGGCGGGTCCGCGTAGATCACGCGGTACATGCCCTCGAGCCGCGCCTGGCTCTCGAGCACCTTCGGACGGACGCGCTGCTTCACCTCGAGCTGAAGATCGCGCTTGGTCAGGTCTTCGCGATTCGCTTTCTCGAGGAGTTCAACCTGGTCGTCTTCTTCGAGGGCTGCGACCACGTCGCAATGTGACAGGCTCGGCGCGGCCGCTCGAGCGCGGGCCGACGACACGCGGCGTGCGATCGACCCGTGGTTGTAGATCGTCCGAATCTTGACGTCGAGCCCGATCGTGGCGAGCGCCTGCGGAAGCTTCTGCCGCCACTCGGGCCGCGTCTCCGCGTAGTTCCAGAGGTCGCCGATCCAGAACGGTGAGGATTCTTCCGAGGCGAACGCGAGCTGCATCGCGTTCGCCCACTGCCGCAGCGTCGGTGTCCCGACCGGCTCGGCGCGCCGAGCTCGAAGGGTGAACCCCTCGAGCTCGAGCGGCCGCTCATCGAACAGCGAGAACTGTTTACCGCCGGCGGGAAACCGTGAGACGTCGCCCATCAGTGCAGGCGATCCTCGGCGCTGGCGTCCTCGCCCTGGTCGTCATCGGGGGGGATGGTTGGCGACTCCGGCTCGGCGTCGGTCGGCGCCTCATCGGAGGTGGCCGTCGTCTCGCGGGCCGTGCGCACCCGGAGCTTTTCCTCGCCCGGGATCCGCACGAGCTCGACGCCCGCCCACCGATACGCGGTGCGCTCGGCGCGCTGCATCAGCTTGAGGGCGGTCTTTTCGTAATCCGTCTCCTCGGCGCGGAGCTGGTTCATCGCGGCGCGCGTCTCCGCGATCGACGTGCAGATGTCATCGAGCGAGCTGAGACGACGGTCGACGCCTGGCAGCGGGATCTGCCGACCCTGACGCTGCCGACCCTTCGCGGCCTTCGCTTTCGCGGTCGCCTTGCGCGGCGCGAGGGCCTTGCGCGTGCCCGTACTGGCGCTCGCTCGGAGGTACCGGGCCGCCGGCTTCTTCTTGGCCGCGGCTTTCTTCTTCTTCGCCATGAATCCCTCGCATCCGCCGAGTGGACGTCGCTGCGCGGGGCGCCATGCGCCGGCAGCATTCAGCCATCAGGAGCGCGTCGGCGATCGCGTGTGTGATGGTCAGCGCGGGGAACAGCGTCTGCGCCCGCGCCTTGGTGACGTTCTTGTCGCCGCCCGATCGGCAGTCCATCCAGCGTTGCCACTTCTGCGGGACGACCAGGTCGTAGGGCGTGTTCGTGGCGATGAGCGCCATCTCAAGGTGCCCGAACCCCTGGCCAAAATGGAACGCGCCGACGTGCCCTTGCTCCGGCTGGGAGTGCACGCGCTCGAGGAGTGCCCGTCGCGGTCCCATGCCGGCGATCCCGCGGAGCCAGATGAACACGTCGCGGGGGGTCTCTGGCATCTTCCGCACGTGCTCCACGCGCCCATCTTCACCGAGGATAGCGATCGCGCCGGTCTTGCCCGGGTCAATCCCGATGTACAGCACCGCCGGATTATCGGCTAAGAAATCGGCGCCGTCAACGCTCATTCCGCATCAGCCCGACCCACAGCAGTGAAATCCACAGCCCGCACACGAGAACCCCCAGGATTTGAAACGTACTCATCGTGGCCTCCGTTTGGGTGGACAGCGGTGAAAGGCATCGACGGCATCATAGCGTTCGACGCGGACCCCGTTGGCGAGCTCGAGCTTCTCGAAAGGGGTCGACGCCGGCGAGAACGGGCGGTGCGTTGGCTTCCCGCCAGGGACGAGCTCGAGCACCCACACGATCGGCCGTTTACAGCGCCGACAGCGCGCCGGCTTCCGGTAGCCGCGGACGCATTCGATCGGGCGCTCGTTGCTCACGGTTTCTTCAACCTGTCGTCGATGATGGCTGGATCGACGGTCGGCACAATCAAAAAAGGCGAGATGATCCAGGCGTCGACCAACGCACGAGCGGCGCGCAACGTCGTGTGGGACGTGACGGTGCCGTTCGGCCAGCGCACTCGGTACCCGTACGCGCACTGGTGCGACTGCCCTGGCTTCGTCGGTACGAGCACGTGCCCCTCGCTGCTGATGAGCGGAAACCAGTTCGGCGGATTGAGTCGGCGCCAGGTTCGACCGGTCGTCGGGATCTTGCTCATCGAGGCAACCCACCACAAAACGCCAGGAGATCAGCCGCCGCGCGAAACCATTCCCCCTCGAGTCGGAGGTGCGCCCACCGCTCGTGCATTGCCCGTTCATGCTCACATCGGACCCGGCATCTGTCTGTCGACGGCACGTGAGCGATGAGCTGACCCTTCAGGGCTTTCGCCCGCTGCTCAGGCCAGGTCGACCAACCGATCTTGATCCGGTCGCCGACCTGAACGAAATACACGCAGTGCCACGTGGGAAAAGCGGCCTTCGGCGGGCCGCCCACACTGGATGCACGCGAAATCAACAGGTCACGTTCCGCTCGTAACCTCCCTATGCCTGAACGCTTTAACATGGCACCTCCTGGCGTGAGGGACGAGAAATCCACAGCCATCTTCGTACTTGACCTTCAGAGCTTCAAGAGCAGGCAGAGGCTCCCCTACACAGGAACCTCGCGCCGTGATCGATGGTCGACCCCCGTCGCCCCGTCACAGGGCACCGCTTGACGACGCTCTCCCCCGACGTCGCGGTGCTGGATCCAGACTGTCGCCGGCGTCGGTCGCCGTCCCTGCGGGCTCTGGATCTGCGGCCCACCCTGCCCGCTGTGCAGCTCCCCGGTTGCGGGCTTGCCTTCTCGCGCGACCCCGGTGGCGTCGCATGGCTCCCGACCGCGCGCGTCGAACCTTATACGGCCGTCTGCCTGCGAACCGCAACGGCCCAATATATCCGGCGAAGAAAGATCGATCAGTGGCCGTGCCGGCCGGCGGCCTCAAGCACGGCCTTGAACGCTTTTTCGCCGCCGAGCCGCCACTGCCGGTGCGCCATCCGCACCAGCGTGAGCACACGCGCGGATATCTCGAGGTCGCCGGTCAACTTATTGAGCCCGTGGCGCACCTCCTCGAGCACCTTCAGGTTGTCACCACGGGCTGTCGCCTTCGCGACCTGGTCCGCCTCGCGGGGTGTCAGAAGCATCCACGGCATGGCGCTTCACACCGCTGAAGCATCTGTCCGGTGCCCGCCTGCGGCGTCGGCAATGCGCAGGACGCGCCACTCGTGGTGGCAGCCATACGCGATCACTCCGAGCCACTTGCGGCCAAGCGAATAGAGCAGGCTGTAGCGCCGGCGCCGACAGAACGGGCATTTCAAGAACTTCGTACCACGATTGAAGGCAGGCATCGTCTAAAACCCCTCGGGCGCCGGCCTAGCGTGGCGCCCTGTGCGCGAACGGCCGGCTCGAGCCCCACATGGAGCTGCGGCCGGCCGATCGTCGTTCCTGCGGTCAATACGTCGATTTGTCCTCTTTCGGTGACTCGCGGTACGTGCCGTTGCCCTGCGTGGCGCGGTCGGCGCCGTGAATGTCATCCAGGAGTCGGCTAAGCTCCTCGGCTGCGGCGCTGTCGAGTTGATGACGCCGAGGTTGCGGCGCTGGCGCCGGACGACCGTCGCGCTGCTGGTACGTCAGCTCGATCTCGCGGATGAACAACAGCGCCGAGTCCCGCAGCGCCAGGAGTTCGGTGTCGGTGAAGAGCGAGAGGTTCCGCTGCGTGGCGTTCAGCATGTCTTCGTGCTCACCCATGTAGCCCCCGTGGTGATTCCGGCCGGCCTTGAAGAAATCGCGGAGCAGGTAGAGACTGCCGGCCATCACCGCACCCCCGTCTTCTTCGTATATTTCACCCCAGGCCAGCGGTTGACGAGCTCCTTGTATTCCTTCCCGTAGCTGTTCAACTTCGATTCGTCCACCTTTAACACGTCGCGCGGGATCCCGTACTTCCCGGCGAACACGGCCTCGATGAGCGCGGCCGCGTCCAGGAGCTCGGCGCCGTGCGTCACAAAGTCGTGCACGCCTGCGCTCCGGCTGATGTTGGGCTTGATCGTCTCGATCGGCTGCACGTCGACCGGCGTCGCGGCCACGGCCGCCTTCTGCTCACGGATCTCGTTCGCGCGGGTCGCTGCGGCGATGGCCTGCTGGATCTTCGGCAGGCTCAGCAAGCGCGCGGACACCGCGACGAGGTTGCCGGTGAACCCGGCGAGCTGCGCGCAGCGTTTCCCGTCGTTCCGCCACTGCGCCACGTTGCTGGTGTAGGCGTCGACGAACTTCTGTTCCCGCGCGCTGAGCGTCGGCGCGTGCTCTTCGGCCTGGACGGCCGCGGCCTCGAGGCGATCGAGCTCAGCCTGACGCTCGGCGGCCGCGCGCTGCTCCTCCTCGACGCGCCGGCGCTCCGTCTCCGCGGCGACGCGCCGCTTTTCATCGTCGACGTACCGATTGTGCAGGTTCGTCGCGATGCTGCCGGCCTGCGTGTGCTTCTCCACGGTGCGCGCTCGAGCGGCTGTCAGCCGCCGATGGAATGCGGAGACGAGCGTCGTCACCTCCCAATGTTTTTCGGCGATCTGGCGGGCGGTCGTGTTCTCTTTGATGAATTTCTGAATCCGATGATCCTCTTCCATCGTCGCCGGCGGCAGCAGCGCCTTCGCGCGCTCGAGCGAGCCGATCGCCTCGCGCTCCATCGCGCTCGCCGCGGTGAAAAAGCCGGCGACGCCTTTCAGGAACGACAGGACGGCGACGCCGGCCTGGGACACGTACTGCTCGTCCTCGCTGATGCCGGGCAGGAGGTGCCCGACGTCGAGCACGTCGGGCTGAAGGGTCTGGTGTGGCGGCCTGAGACTGGCTTTCGCGGTCCTGGCTTTTGTCATCGGTGCACTCTCCCGCCGCCGAGACTACACCAAACCCGGATTACTTAGCAACTAATCTGGGCGCACCGCCCTGTAGGCCGTAATCACCGCGGCGGCGACTTGCGGGACGATGGCATTGCCGTAACCGCGCAGGCGTCCCACGCGGGCGGGTACCCCATGAGCCAACGGGAATGTGCCGGGTTCAAC